>LSQX01111156.1_pt5 | contig 129090 bp, 126 predicted proteins | sample 654561 | NCBI WGS metagenome assembly LSQX01 (sample SAMN04489861, study PRJNA283612) | anaerobic digester metagenome | isolation source: 4 biogas reactors fed with cattle manure at either 37C or 55C with and... | place: Denmark: Kongens Lyngby | collected 2014
TCAAGGTCGTCAAGAACAAGGTGGCTCCGCCCTTCAAGGAAGCGGAGTTCGACATCATGTACGGAGTGGGCATCTCCACCGAGGGTGACGTCCTCGACCTGGCCGTCGGGAACAAGATCGTACAGAAGAGCGGCTCTTGGTTCTCGTACGGCGACCAGCGCTTGGGGCAGGGGCGGGAGAACGTGCGACAGTTCCTGCGCGACAACCCCGACCTGGTGCAGCAGTTGCGCCGGCAGGTCATCCAGGCTGTGGAGCCGGAGTGGGGGGGCGCGGTCGCGGAGTCTGCGTCTGAGGATGCGGCCGTCGTCGTGTCGGCGCCGGCGGCTGCCGCTGCGGACGGGGAGGCCCCCGCGGGAGGTAAAGAGGCGGCCACACAGTAGTGTCCATGGGCGAGTCGACCACCTGGGTCCGTCGATCGACTCAGCGGCGCCGTGGCCGGGGGTAGGCGCGCGACGCCGGCGTCGCGCGCGGACGGTACGATCACCGGACTGGTCGCGAAGAGAGGCCGGTCTGATCGCGTGAGGGTCTTTCTCGACGGTAAGCCGGCCTTCGACTTGGCCGCGGTTGTTGCAGACCGCGCCTCCCTCCGCGTGGGCGATATCCTGACGGAGGAGGAGCAAGAGCGGCTGGTTATGGCCGACACTCCCTACCGTGCCCGCGAGAAGGCTCTGGGGTTCCTGGCCGTTCGAGAACGCACGGGCCGGGAGATCGAAACGCATCTGCACAGGTCGGGCTTTGAATCCGATATCGTGACCGGCGTGGTGACCTGGCTGGAGGAATTGGGCTACGTCGATGACCGGCGTTTCGCGGAACGGTATGCGGAGGAGAGACTCACTCAAGGGTGGGGAGAGAGACGGGTGAAGGCCGAACTCCTGGGCAAAGGGGTCGAACGGGGGATCGTCGAGGCGACGCTCGACGCGTGCGCCGGCAAGGAGGGCCATGCGGGAGAGGGCCTTGAGGCTGTGACTGCCATGGCGCGCCGGCGTTTCGGGAGCCAGTTCGCGTTGGATCCCGAGGCCGCATCCCGTCGGCTGGCGGCGTTCATGGCTCGTCGTGGGTACGACTGGGACGCCATCCGCTCCGTGGGACGGGCTCTTGCCTCTGAGGCCGGCAAGGGAGAAAGCGCGATCGACGCCGGACGCGGTCTCGACTAGTCCGGAACCGGCCGGGGCCCGGCCGTCGCTTCCTTGACACTTCACTCGCGGCAAGGGTAAACTCAGCCACGTGCGATAATCGGTCGACGACCGTTGTTGTTGGACCTTGCTTGTGGCTGACGATTGTTCTTCGACTCGGCATGCCTTGCGACTGGAGGCGGGTCGAAGAGTTGAGTCTTGGGGAGAACCTCGGCGCTGCGATCCGACAGGGGATGGCGGTCAGGTCGCCGGCGCGGTTTGTCTCGAGTGGGGGCAAGGTGTGGAACAGGTAGTCATCGGCCGGGCGTGTGCTCGGCTTTTTTCGTGTCCGGCGGACGGTCGACCCTCGCATGATTATCCAACCAAGCGGCGGTGACGTGCGCGATGGGAGTGGTGGACATATGATGACGGCAGTGTGGATCGTGATAGTGCTGGTGGCGGCGATCGTCTTCGCAGTCGTCGGCTTCTTTGCCCGCAAGCATTTGGGAGAGGCGAAGATAGAGTCGGCTGAAGAAGCCGCCAAGAAGATCGTGGAAGACGCCGAACGCCAGGCCGAGGCCATCCAGCGCGAGGCCCGGGTGGAGCTCAAAGACGAGCTGCACCAGCTTCGGACCCAGAGCGAGGCGGAGAGCAAGGAGCGGAGGCAGGAACTGAGCCAGCTCGAGAACCGCCTGCTGGCGAGAGAAGAATCGCTCGACGAGATGCAGAAGGACACGGCGCGTCGGGAACAGTCGGTGAGTGATCGCGAAGCCCATTATCGGAAAGTCCTTGAGGAGGTCGAGAGCGCCCGCACGGAACAGCAGCGCCGACTGGAAGAGATCTCCGGCCTCACCAAGGACCAGGCCGCGGAGATTCTGCTCAAGCGCACCGAGGACGAGGTGCGGCACGACATGGCCAAGATGGTCCGCGCTATAGAGGAAGAGGCCCGGCACGAAGGCGAGCGAAGAGCGCGGGACATCCTCTCGGTGTGTATCCAGCGTACCGCGGCCGGTCATGTGGCCGACACGACGGTGTCGGTGGTGCCGTTGCCTTCGGACGACATGAAGGGGCGCATCATCGGGCGTGAGGGCCGCAACGTCCGCACGTTGGAGAATCTGACCGGCATCGACTTCATCATCGACGACACACCGGAAGCGGTGGTGCTATCGGGCTTTGACACCGTTCGCCGCGAGATCGCCCGGTTGACGCTCTCGAAACTGGTGGCCGACGGACGTATCCACCCGGCTAAGATCGAAGAGATGTATTCAAAGGCTCGGGAAGAGGTCGAGAAGGAGATCCAAGACGCCGGTGAGCAGGCCGTGCTCGACGCCAACGTTCACGGGGTGGCGCCGGAGCTCTTGCGCCTTCTGGGCAGACTCAAGTTCCGTACCAGCTATGGACAGAACGTGCTCATGCATTCGCTGGAGGTCGCGCACCTGGCCGGTCTGATGGCCAACGAACTGGGTGTCAACGCCAAGCTGGCCAAGCGGGCCGGACTGCTTCACGACTTGGGCAAAGCCGTGGACCACGAAGTCGAGGGTTCCCATGCCATGATCGGAGGGAACCTTGCTCGTCGCTACGGCGAGTCGGAGGCGGTGGCGCACATCATCGAAGCCCACCACTACGAGATCGAGCCCAACATGGTCGAGGCCGTACTGGTGGCTGCGGGTGACGCCGTGAGCGGCGCCCGTCCAGGAGCGCGCAGAGAGACGCTTGAGACCTATATCAAGCGGCTGGAGTCCCTGGAACGGATCGCGGAGAGCAAGCCCGGCGTGGAGAAGTCGTATGCTATACAGGCGGGCCGCGAGATCAGAGTGCTGGTCAAGCCCGATGAGATCGATGACGACGCTGCGGGCCTTCTCTGCCGCGAGATCGCCAAGGAGATAGAGCAGGAGCTCGACTACCCCGGCACGATACGGGTCACGGTCATCCGGGAGAGCCGCGCGATCGAGTACGCCAAGTAGCCCGGTGGGAGAGCGGCGCGCGCATGGTGAGCCGCATGCAGCCCGACACGTATTATCTGCGCTCTTTCGGGTGCCAGATGAACGACCACGACTCCGAGCGGATCGCGGGTCTACTCGAGAGACTGGGCTGGGTAAGGCGTGACCTTCCTGAGGAGGCCGGTCTCCTGGTCTATAACACCTGTTCCATCCGCGAGAAGGCCGATAGTCGACTGGCGGGGCATCTGGGGACCGCGGCGCGGCTGAAGAGGGCGGACCCGTCGCGGCGGCTGGTGGTGGCCGGTTGCCTTGCCCAGAGCCGCCGGGAGGAGTTGCTGAGCGACTTCCCGTTCATCGACGTCCTGGTGGGGCCGCAGAGCCTGCACGAACTACCGAGGCTTCTCGAGCAGCGTCGTGACACGGACCGCCCTGTCGGAGCCTTCGAGGAGACCACCGGCGTCTTCAGCGCCGCCCTCCCACGCGCGCGGCCGAGCGGACCGACGGCCTGGGTGCAGATCACGGCCGGTTGCAGCAACTTCTGTTCGTACTGCATCGTGCCCTATGTGAGGGGCCCGGAGGCGTCACGTTCGACCGTTGAGATCGTAGAGGAGGTGGCCCACCTAGTGGAGGCGGGGGTCAAGGAGGTCACCTTTCTAGGCCAGAATGTCAACGCTTACGGCAAGGAGCCGGGCTTCGCCGGAGCGGAGGGTTTCGCGGATCTGCTGGCCCTCGCCTGCGAGGTGCCGGGACTGGAGCGCATCCGCTTCATGACCTCCCATCCGAAGGACATGTCTGAGGACCTGATCGACCTACTGGCGGCGTCCAATCAGTTGTGCGAGCATGTCCATCTGCCCGTGCAGTCGGGCAGCGACGACATCCTGTCCGCCATGCGGCGCGGATACACGCGAGAGGGGTACCTGAGCCTTGTGCGGCGCCTGCGGGAGGCCGTCCCGGAAGTGGCGCTCACCACCGACCTTATCGTCGGATTCCCGGGCGAGACCGAGGCCGACTTCGAAGAAACCCTGTCTCTGGTGCAGGAGTGCGCCTTCGACGGTGCCTTCACCTTCATCTACTCTCCACGGCGGCAGACTGAAGCCGCGCGGCTGGCCGGCCGACTCGATCCCGAGGTCGCGCGCGCCCGTATGGCGCGACTCGTCGATCTGGTGCAGAGGATCGGGAGGCAACGGAACGAGGCCCTGGTCGGTACGGTGGTCGAGGTCCTGGTAGAGAAGGTGAGCCGCCAGGCGGCTGGAGAGGTCATGGGAAGGACTCGGACCCATAAGCCGGTGAACTTCCCGTCTTCGCCGGAGCCCGGGGCGCTGGTAAGGGTGGAGTTGACGGAGGCGACCTCCACCAGTCTCCGCGGCCGAGAGGTCCCGGCAGGGGCTTCGGTGCGGTCATGAGCGGCCCCGGCGCCAGCGCGGCCGGTCGCGACACGGTCATGAGCCGCTCCGGCGCCAGCGAGCCCGGTCCCGGCACGGTCATCGGGATACTGGGGCCCAGCGGGGTAGGTAAGACGGCGGTGGCGGTCGAACTTGCCCGGCTCTGCGGCGTCCGGGTGATCTCCTGCGACTCCATGCAGGTGTACCGAGGCTTCCCGGTGCTCACCGATCAGCCCTCCGCGGCGGAAAGGGACGTCGTCCGGCACGAGCTGATCGGCTGTGCGGAACCGCTTGAGACGTTCTCTGCCGCCCGCTATGCGGAGGCTGCCTGCCCCTTGGTCGAGGCGGACTTGGCGGAGAAGGGCCGAGCTTTGCTAGTGGGAGGGACGGGGCTGTACATGCGCGCGGCTTTGGCGCCGCTTGACGCGCGGCCGCAGGCCGACCCTGGATTGCGTTTCGAACTCGAGAGCCGGGCCCGTGAAGAAGGGGGTGAGACACTCCATGCCGAGTTGGCCCGTCTCGATCCGGCGGCCGCAGAACGGATCGACGCACGCAACATCCGCAGGGTGGTGAGGGCTCTGGAGACGGTCTCGGCGACCGGGAGGGCCTGGTCGGGCCGGGATGATCTGTGGGCTCCTTCGTATCGTCATCCGACGCTGATGATCGGGCTGACGCTGGAAAGGACGGAGCTGTATCGGCGCATCGAGGAGCGCGCCGTCCGTATGATCCGGCGGGGCGCGGTAGATGAGGTGCGGGCCTTCCGGGAAGAGCACGGGTCGGAACGGACCCGGCCTGGTGGCGCCGGGATCCGCAGCGCCATCGGATATGAGGAGGTATGCCTCCACCTGGAGGGACGTCTGACGCTTGAAGAGGCGGCAGCGCAGATCGCGGCGGCGACGCGGCGCTACGCCCGTCGCCAACTCACCTGGCTGCGCAAGGTGGAAGGCGCTGTTATCATTGACATCGCGGACAGGAGTCCCGACGATATCGCCGAGGAGATAGCAGCGCTCGCTGCGTCCGGAGAAAGCACGAAGGAGCCCGAACACGCATGAAGCTGGCCAAATGGCAGGGACTCGGCAACGACTACCTCATCGTGGAGGAGAGCGCTCTGCCCGCCCCTCTCACGCCGGAGGCCATCGGGCTGCTGTGTGACCGCCACCTGGGCGTCGGTTCCGACGGGATCCTCCTGAGGACCGAGCCCACCGGCGCGGTGCCCGGCGCGGTGGCCCGTATGCGGGTCTTCAATCCCGACGGCGGTGAACCCGAGATGTGCGGTAACGGCATCCGCATGTTCGCCCGGTATCTGGCCGCGACCGGCACGGTCGTCGCGCGTGAGTTCACGGTTGAGACGCTGGCGGGTCCCATCACGCCCCGGCTGCTTGAAGACGGCGCCGTGAGGGTGGACATGGGGCGGGCGCGGTTCCGGAGCGACAACATCACGCCGGAGGTCACGCCGCAGGTCGCGCCGCAGGTCGCGCCGCAGGTCGCGCCGCAGGTCGCGCCGGACGTCCCGGGGAGTGTCGCAGACAAGACCCGGGGAGCGTCTGACGCCGCCGGTCCGGCCGAGGGTTCGGCCGGCGGCGCCGATGTGGTGGACGCCCTCCTGCGTGCGGATGGGGTCGACTACCGCTTCACCTTCGTCGATGTCGGGAACCCTCACTGCGTGATCGTGGTGGATGATCCGGCGACATTCGACGTGGCCGACGTGGGTCCCGTTGTCGAACGCCATCCCTACTTCCCCAATCGCGTGAACGTGGAGTTCATCCGTGTGGAGATCGACGGCTCGGTGAGGATGCGGGTGTGGGAGAGGGGAGTGGGAGAGACCCAGGCCTGCGGCACCGGGGCGACTGCGGTGGGGGCGGCGTGCGTCCGCCTGGGACTCGCAGCGAGTCCGGTGCTGGTGCGCCTGCCGGGCGGCGATCTCACCATCGAGGTGGAGGGCGGCGCCGAGACCGGTGCGCCCGCGGGTTCCGAAGGCCTGCAGGTCTTCATGACCGGGCCGGCGGAGGAGGTTCTCACCGCGGAACCGTCACCCGAACTCCTGCGCCGGCTGGGTTGGCCGGCGCCATCTACCCACTGACCGACGACCGACCGACAAGGAGGCTCACGTGCGGTTCTCGCACAGGATGGACAACTTGGCCCCGTATCTCTTCGCGGGTATCGAGCAGAAGATCGCCGACAAACGGAAGAGTGGGGTGGATGTCATCAGCCTGGGCATCGGTGACCCCGACGTCCCCACGCCGGACTACATCGTGGAGGAGATGCAGCGCCAGGTGGCCGATGGGAGGAACCACCAGTATCCGAGCAACCGGGGTCTGACGGAGTACGCCGAGGCCGCCGCCGCCTTCTATCAACGCCGCTTCGGGGTGACGCTGGACCCCGAAAGGGAGTTCATGGCTCTTCTGGGGGCGAAAGAGGGCCTGGCCCACATCTGCATGGCGCTCCTGGACGTCGGCGACCTCGCTCTGGTGCCCGACCCTGGGTATCCGGTCTACGCGGGAGGCTCCATCATGATGGGAGCCGAGGTCAAATACCTGGAACTCCGTCGCGAGAACGGCTTCCTCCCCGACCTGGATGAGCTCAGTGAGGAGGAAGCCCGGCGCGCCAAGGTGCTCTTCATCAGCTACCCCAACAATCCTACCGCGGCTGTGGTCCAGGACGGCTTCTTCGAGCGGGTGGTGGCCTTCGCCAAGGAATACGAGATCGCTGTGGTGCACGACAATCCGTACTCCGAGATCACCTACGACGGCTATGTGGCGCCCAGTTTTCTTGCCGCGCCCGGCGCCAAGGAGGTGGGGGTGGAGCTCTTCAGTTTCTCCAAGCCCTTCAACATGACGGGCTGGCGTACGGGGTTCGCGGTCGGCAATCACGAGATCTTGGAGCACCTCTGGCGGCTCAAGACGAACATGGACTCCGGCATGTTCGACGCCCTCCAGCGCACGTCGGCCTTCATCCTCAACGGCCCCTGGGACTCCGTACACGAGATGTGCCGGGTCTACCAGCGCCGCCGCGACCTGCTGGCCGAAGCTCTGGTGTCGGTGGGGATAGAGGCGCCGAAGCCCGAGGCTACCATCTACATGTGGATCCCGGTGCCCTCCGGATACACCTCGGCAGGCTTCAGCGAACACGTTCTGGAGCAGGCAGGGGTGGTGGTGACTCCGGGGCCGGGCTACGGACCCGCCGGGGAGGGCTTCGTCCGCCTGTCGCTCACCGCCCCCGACCACCGTATCGCCGAGGCTGTCGAGCGCATCGAGCGGTCACTGCGCCTGTAGCGTGAGCGGCGGAGTGAGCTACGGGATGAGTGACGAAGCGAACCACGGGGTGAGCGGCGCGGATGCGAGGAGCGTCTAGCGTGGAGCTGCAGGTGAGACTCCTTCACCCTCAGGCACGGCTGCCTCGGCGCGCCCACCCGGGCGATGCCGGTGCCGATCTCCATTCGGTGGAGGAGATCATCATCCCGCCGGGGGAGCGCAGGGATGTGGGCACGGGCCTTGCGCTCGCCATCCCTGAGGGTTACGCGGGCTTCGTGCAACCGCGTTCGGGCTTGGCCTTCAAGCACGGCATCATGGTGGTGAACTCGCCTGGTCTCATCGACGCGGGCTACCGCGGCGAGGTGCGGGTATCGCTGTACAACTCGGGACGGGAGCCTTTCGCCGTAGCGGTGGGGGAGCGGATCGCCCAGCTCCTCATCCAGCGGGTCGAGGAGCCGGCCTTTGTCGCGGCGGATGAACTCCCGGATACCCGTAGGGGGCAGGGCGGCTTCGGCAGCAGCGGGCGCTAAGAGGCGTCAGTAGCGGGGCGTTCCGGATCGCACCGTCTTTTGCGAGCACTCCCCGAGCAATCGCTAAAGTATCAACGCGAAATTGCCGACATGACGGCTAGGTGATATGTGTCCCGACGTGCGCCGCTTGGGCCGACTACGCTACGGGCGGAAGGGGAGCGCATGAATTCTATCCGTGGATTGATTAGTAAGCTGGCCTTCCGGACCAAGAAGCTTGAGTCGGAACGCGGGTTCTCGGTCGTCGAGGTACTTATAGCTTCTGTTGTGCTGGTGGTGGGGCTGATCGCTATAGCTCAGTTCTTCTCGTCGGCGATGGCGCGCGTTCTCGATTCTGATGTCCGGAGCGTTCTTCATCAAGTGGCAACCAAGGATATGGAGAGTATCCGCGGTCTACCCTACGACGATGTTGGTCTGTCCAGCGGAGGTCTTCCGCCCGTGGGCACGTTGGAGCCCATCGAGTATCTTGAAGTGGACGGTTTGACCGTCAAGATAACGAGAGACGTCAGGTTCTGGGCCGACGACGCCTATGAGGGTCCCTTCCCTCAGGCCAACTACCGGCGGGTGACGTTGAGCGTGGAGGCCGGTCAATTGGACGGCGGGTTGTGGACCCCCCGCAGGGGGACAAGCGCTGTAGAGCTGGTAAGCAATATCGCGGGAGGGGCGGGGGGCGCCACCCTTCTGGTGCACGTGATCGACATGGCGGGCGCCCCCGTTCCTGAGGCGAAGATCACCATCACCAACACGCATCTGATCCCCAATGTGAAGGTCGACCACAGCACGGTCAAGACCAACAATGAGGGGCTTCTGCTGGTGCCCGGCCTTGTGCCCGATGACTCCGGCTATTACGTCGTAGAGGCATCGAAGGTCGGCTACACCAGCGATAGCTGGTCTAACGGCGCCCTGATCGACAGCACTCTCCAGGAGATCACGCTCCAGATCGACAAGCTTGGGAGCCTGGTGATCCGGCTGGAGGATGCCGACGGTGAACCGGTCAGGGGGGGCTGTTTCACTGTGACCGGGCCCAAAGGGTACTCGAACAGCAAGGATGACTTGCAGGAGGACGAGTGGCAGATCGACGGTCTGCGTTTCGCCGAATCATCCGATCCGTATATCGTGACCCTTCTGAAAGACACTGAAGGAGCTAGGTGGGAGAGAGATAGGAGAGAGGTTATCCTGTTGCCCGGCACGACGGAAGAGGTGGTATTTGTCGTGAATACCGAAGAAGACCCTACCACCTCTACGGAATCCACAACGACTACCACGGATCCCACCACCCCCCCAACTGAGCCCACCACCACCAGCACCACCACCACGACCCTCAAAGTGGGCAGTCTGGAGGTGACGGTGAATGGCGAAAGGCGGAATAGCAGTGGTGGCGGCGGCGGTGGCGGCCATGGCGGCGGCCATGGCGGCGGCGGCGGTGGCGGTGGTGGCGGTGGTTGGACTTGGGGACCTATCTATGGCGCGTCGGTGACCCTAAACGGGACTACCCAACCGACGAACGAACAGGGGATAACGCACTTCGCCGACGTGGAGCCGGGCTGGTACATGCTGTGGGTCACGGCCAACGATCAGAAGAACTATAGTGCTTGGGTCGAGGTCAGCGGCGCCACGAACTTCACTGTCAAGATGGAGCGGCGGTAATAGTGAGACGATCGACCTCAGTTGCGCAGTGGAAGTGCAGGCGGTTGGCGATGACGTTGTCGCAGTCCAAGAACCCACACAGAACGCGGTGTTCTTCGACCGCTGCCGGATTGATCTATACAATCAGAGAACGCGCCGTGCGTCAGGGCGGCTTCACCATAGTGGAGTTGCTTGTGGCCATGCTGATCACCGTTGTGGTGGTCGCGGCCATACTGGCGATCTTCTCGGGGTTCTCCGGGTCGTTCTACGGCCAGATGACGCGTATCCAGAACCAGGACGATGCGAGAACGGCGATCAATCAGGTGGCCAGATACATCCGCATGGCCACTTCGTCGGCGGGCCACGACAGCTCTCTGTCAAACGCGATCATCACGGCGCTTCCCCAGGACATCGAGTTCTATTGCGATCTCTCCGGGGATGGTGTTCCGGAGAGAGTGCGTTACTACCTGGACGGAGCCACACTCCTCATGCAGACGCGGGAGCCGGAGAAGACGAAGACGGGTCTGTGGAAGTATGCCGAGGACTACGCGACGAACGGCGTCGTAGTGCAGGATGCCATCCGCAACGGCGCCGCCCCGGTGTTCACGTACTACCGCTACGCGGGCGGTGCTCTGGAAGGATTCTCCCCTAACAGTGATGCGCAGAGGCGTGAGATAAAGACCGTGGCCGTCTCGGTGGAGGTGAACGCGAAGCCTGAATTGGCGAAGGGCAGCGTCATTCTGGCCACGGATGTACAGATCCGCCAGCGGTACGAAGGAGAACTGAAATGAGCCATCGGCGGCGGCTGCAGGGCCCGACAAAGAGGAGCGGCGAGGAGGGCTACGTGCTCTTGATGGTGCTGCTCGTGCTGGTCATCGTGGGGGTGATGACCGCGGTGCTGGGGTCGGCCATAGCAGTCAACCAGAACCATGTGGTGCGCGACAGGTCTTTCACTAAGTCGCTGGCGGTGGCCGAGGCCGGGCTCAACCGATATCTATGGATGGTGGAGACCGGCGAATCATCCGAGATCAACGGCTTCGCCATCGCCGGACTCGATACGGATGGCGACCCGCTGAGAGAGGTAGTGGCGCTGGTCGACCCCGATGAGAACTTGAAAGGCACCTATGCGATCGAAGTGACCCCGCCCTCAGCGGAGAACGTCAATGTCAGTGTCAAGGTCACGGGAATCTCTGATGAGGATGTAGAGCCGTCTCGGACGGTTGCGGCGAACATACGCAGGCCCTCGTTCTCTGAGTACGTTCTTCTGGTGGACGACTACGTGCATATCGGTGGGCCTATCGATAGGGTTTGGAAGGGTAGGACACACTCCAACAAGGGCGTCGAGATCGACACAGCGGAGATAAACGATCTCATCACCTGCTCGCAGAGATGGTACGGCAGCAGGGACGGAGTGTTCAGTGATGTGGTGCCGAAGAATAACGTGTCTAGAGAGTTGTGGAAGTACATCGGCGTCCCCGAGATCCCTTTCGCAAAGGTGACACAGGACTTTGTAGAGCTCAACTCGCTTGCCACCGTTTCCGGGGTGACCAATCTCCCCTACGTCACGCCTTCGCCGAGCAGCGCCGCTCACGGCTGGTACATCAAGATCGTTGGCAGCCGTTATTACATCGCCAAAGTAAAAGGTGAGAGAGAGGAGTGGAACTACTCGAGCGGCCTCAAGCGAGGTGGCTATCTGACGTACGACACTCCCATGAAGGGACCCTATGATTTTCCCGTTAACGGGGTCATCTTCGTCAACGACAGCGTGTGGGTCGAGGGGAAGGATATCGATGGACGTCTGACCATCGCCGCATCCGGGCAGTTCAATAACAACGGTAAGACCGCTTCGATCAGCATAGTGGGTGACCTCACCTACGCCGAATACGACGGCACAGTGGCCATGGGGCTCATTGCACAATACGATGTCAAGATCCCCATGTACGCGCCCATGGAGAAGGCCGGAACCATGGGTACCAGATATGACACCAATGTGGGTAACGTGGACATGCGCGTGGACGCGGCCATCATCGCCCAGAAGGGTAAGGAATACGTGAATCATGAAGGCTCCTACGGTCCACGGCGCGGTCACCTTACCTTGTTCGGGTCGGTGTCCACCCTCTTGACTCCCTACCGGGTCACTGTGTCGAGCAACAATCGAGACTATGGTGGGTTCGGTCGGGGAACGAACGAGTACGATCCGTTCATGCTGTACAGTCCGCCGCCGCACTTCCCGACCGTCGGCTCCTACCAGATCGGGGAGTGGCGGGAGCTGCCGTCTTCCCAGGCCGTAGATCTGATGCCCTAATAGGCCGCGGCTGGCGGGGGCCGGCCGCCGGAGCCCGCTGAGCCCCGCGTAGCACACGACGCTCGCCGCGCGAGTGCCTTCGCCAGCCGTGCACCCATCTGCCGCGCGAGTGCCTTCGCCGGCCGCGCTCTGATGACGAAATGTCGCCGCTTGGCACCCACCGGGCCCGTGTCGCGCACTCTCAGTCGAAAGTTGCACGCCAATCGCTAAAGCCTTGCGCGATATTGCCGATATACCAGACGGTGTACTACAAACCGCGGTGCAACGTTCCGAGTCAAAGAGTCAAAGGAGGAACACAGCAATGATCAGTATGATCCGGAAAAGGATGAGGGGAGACAAGGGTTTCACCCTCATCGAACTCTTGGTGGTGATCATCATCATCGCCATCCTGGCGGCGATCGCCATCCCGACCTTCCTGGGACAGCGCCAGAAGGCCCAAGACTCCGCTGCCAAGTCCATCGTCCGTAACGCCATGACCGCCATGGAATCAGCCTTTGTCGACACACGCGACTTCACAGACGTCGACGATGAAATGCTCGGGGACATCGAGCCCTCCATCACCTTCATAGAGGCCGGGAGCTGCGCCACGGCGCCTACAGCTGACGCCGACAAAGGTGAAGTGAACTTCAACGCGATCTCCGCTGACGAATACGAGATGGGTGCCGTCTCGCTGTCTAAGAAGACGTTCGGTGTGGTGGTGAACAAGACGGCCGATGACACGAATGGCAACGCACCTGGCAACACGTTCTACGTCGGCGCCACGGCCGAGCCCTGGTAAACGGCGCATCGAGCAAGGTCCTCACCGCGGGGACCGAGTGGTCCTGAGAGTAAGCGAAGACAACGAGCAACCCAGAATGGAGGGGCGGCGGCACGGAAAGCCGTCGCCCCTCTTCATCACCCAGGGGTAGGTGGGCAGGTTCCGTGGACTCGACGAAGCATACGGTCGGCAGGTTGAGGGCGAGCGCTGGGATGGTCGGTACCTTGCTGGTCTCGCTGGCATTGGTCGCGGTGGTGTGTCTGTCCGCGGGGGCCTGCAGCGATGCTATGGGCGAAGCCCGGGCCCTCGAAGACGAGGGTGACCTGGACGGCGCTGTGGCTCTGTATGAGGAGCTGCTGAGGAAGGAGCCCGACAACGTGAAGGCTTTATCGGCCGCGGCGGTGGATTTGCTTCTTCTCGGGCGGTTCGACGAGGCCCTACCTCTGCAGGAGCGTGTGGTGGGGCTAGATCCGGCCGACGCACAGACCCGCGTCGAACTCGGTTTCAACTATCTGAACCGTCAGGAGCGACCTGGGGACGCCGCACAGATGCTGGGAGAGGCCGTCGCGCTGGAGCCGAGCGCGAAGAACCTGACGTTCCTGGCCCAGGCGCAGATCGCTTCCGGTGACTTTGCCGATGGAGAGAAGGTCCTACGCCGGGCGATCGAAACGGAGCGCGGCTACTCCTACCCCTATTCGATCTTGGTGAAGCTGCTCGAGGACCAAGGGCGAGTGGAGGAGGCCGGAGAGGTTGTTGAACAGGCCTCGGAACACGGAGTCGTTGTGGAAGATTCACGGTGAGGAACCGGGCGGCGGAAGCCAAGGAAGTTCCCGAGAAGATGAGGTGTGTGAGACGCATGAACAGCATAGAGAGAATACGAAGAAGAATAGTTCGGGGAGGTCGTAGGGATTCGGGCTTCACGCTCATAGAGCTACTGGTGGTGATCATCATCATCGCCGTCCTTGCAGCCATCGCGATCCCCACCTATCTGGGGCAGAGACGAAACGCCCAGGACAGCGCAGCGTTCTCACTGGTGCGCAACGCACTTACCGCCATCCAGACCGCCTACGTCGACACTGCGGGGGACTATTCGAAGATAACGGCCCAGATGCTTAACGAGATCGAGACCAGCATCCACTTCCTACCGAGCGACAGCGATCTTGTGACGACGGACCCGCCGTCGATCAACGAGACGGTAGTCGCCGAAGCTGGCGAATTCAAGGTGCTCTTCTACCCGGAGTCGAGATATATCTGTGATGTGGCCAGCCGCAGCGAGAGCGGCAACTGGTTCGGGATCCAGGTCGACTCGTTGACGATCGGCAACACGGGATACGTGAAGGTAAAGGTGATCGACGGGAGCGCCGACCTGGGGTGGTGATGACCGTCCTGGGGACGGCGGCCGCCAACATACGACCTAAGTCGTTCTGAGGGAAGGCGGGCGTCCATGTAGCCTGCGGGGCTATGGGAAGCCGAATCGCTATCCGTTCCACCTGGGGGTTCAGTCTGGTCGAGCTCCTTCTGGTCCTCGCCGTCGTGGGTGTATGCCTGGCCGGCGGCGCCGTGGGGCTGGTGGGCGGGTCGGGGAGCGTGGAAGCCAGGGGGGCGGCTCAGTGCTGGCAGGCCGCCGCCGCCTGGGCTCAGATCGGCGTCTTGTGGCAGGGGGGCACGGGGGAGCTTATCTACGGGCACGGAGTCTGTGTCCTCTCTGACGATCGGGGGCTGTGGGGCGGAGACTTGGGTGGGGCCGCGCCGGATGCTCCCGTCCGCACGAACCTCCCGCGCTGGGCCGAGTCCCGGGCGGTGGTTGTGACCTTCGGGGGAAACCTAGCGTCGCCCGATGGAGGTGGGTCTCTATACTTCGGCCCTCGGAGGGCGGCGCAGCGCGTAGTGGTGCGCCCGGTGAGCGGCCTCACGGTCAGGGAGCGAGAGGACGCGGCGCCATGAGCCGTCCCGGCGCCACTACGCCGGAAGGCCTCCGGCTGCATTGCCGAAGCGACGGATTCCTGATGCTGGAAGTCTTGGCGGCCGTGGTACTCCTTGGGGTGCTGTTGGTCCCGCTGACGAGCGCCGTCCTCGCGGCGCTGGGGGCGGCCGACGCGGGGCGGGGGCAGGACGGCGCACTTGCGGGGATGGCCGCGGAATCGAAGGGTGACGAAGCTTGGGGATGGGGCGCACAGATCACCACCGCGGCGTGGGGTCCGGGCCCTGTTCTCGATATCGCCGTCCCGAGACGGGGCGACGCTTCGATCACGGTCGGACTATGGGTCGAAGGATGGTTCCTCGGGACGTACGCGCCCGATCAGGATGGACTGGTCTCAGTGGGAACGTCGGACTGGAGGGATGCGGAAGGGCGTGAAGTGGTGATGCGGGTGCGGGAGGGAGAGGGCGCCTGGGGCCCGCCCCGGCGTTCGATCGTGGTTTCGAGAGGGGGCGACGTTCCGGGGCCCGCGATGATCGACGTAGCGCCCACCGCGGGTGGCGCCTGCTCTCCGGAGCCTCGTCTGTCGGTGGTCCATGCCCGCGCATTCGTTTATCCCAAAGTGAGGGTCACGGCGGCGGTAGGGTCGGTCGAGTTCGGCCCGCTCGGCCTCTTCCTGTTGGTCGATCCGTCCGGCCTGGAGCGGTGTGGGTTGGGCTTGGGGCCGGAGACGCCCGAGGATCAGGCTCAATCCTGGTATGCGGAGGAGCGCCGTGCCGTCGACCTCTACTTCTAGGGCGTCCATCCGCGTAGGGCCTACCGCCGGAGGGCCCGCTCACGGAGGGCCTACCGCCGGAATGTGTGGCTGCGGAGTGCCTCCTCGCGGATCGTCGGTCGTCGCCGCGGGGGCCGGCAGAACATGTGCTGTCGGCGCAGGGGCCGGCAGACGCAGCGGAGGCTTCTCGGTGGTCGAGCTCTTGATAGGTTTGGCGCTGGCCCTGTGCCTCGCGACGGTCGCGGCCCCTCTGTGGGTGTCGGTGGAGAGGGCGGGGGCGCGGGAGGGCGACCGCACGGTGCAGTGGCTGCAGGGCAGGGTGGCTGTGGCCCGCCTGGAACGCGATCTAAGGTTGGCCTCGGCCGGCGGCTGTCTATTCCCGGTCGACGGCCCGATATTGGAGGCAACCACGGGGCAGGTGGTCTTCCTGGGGCGTACGTACGCGGATGCAGCGCCCATATTGGTGGAGTGGGAGCTCGTGGGCGGAGCCCTCATGCGTCGTTGGGGCGATTGTCCGGCCGGGCGTCCGATCTCGTATAGGCATTCACTCTTCAGGGATAACAAGACCATGTTGGAGGGGGTGCGGGCGGGCTCGGCCTTCACGTACCTTGTCAACGACGCGGAGATCGTGGGGCCGCTCGACGAAAGCGATCTCGCCTCTGTCGAAGCCGTTGTGCTGACGATGCGGGCCGATGTAGCGGGGGAGATGGGGTCGGTTAGTGTCGAGACCACTGCGCGGGTGGGTAGGTGATGTCGGCAGACCCTTCATCCGGGGGCCGGTGGGACCGCCAGAGCGGCTCTATACTCCTGTTTGTGCTCTTTTTGTGTCTGGCCGTGGCGATTGTGGCGCAGAGTGTATGCGCGGTGGTCCTCTGTGCCGAAAGAAGCGTGGTCGATGAGTCGGTGGGGCGCCGGTGCCTGGCGGATAGGGACCAGGGTTTGATGACGCTGCGACAGATGGCGCTTGCAGCTTGGCGACCGTCACCTTGGAGTGTGGTGTGGGATAGTACGGCATGTCCTGATGCCACCGGCCCTGTGGAGGGGACTCTCCGCGAGTCGGAAGGCGATGCGGATTGGACCCTGGAGGCCGCGGTACGGCAGGAGCCTACAGTCTCGGCGCCGGCGGTCTCAGCCTGGGTGGAGCGCGGCCGCGACGGCATCGATCTGCCTGTGGCGGCTCTAGTGGCTGGGATGGTCACGGCGGCATTGGGACGGTCGGAGCCTTGGCTGTCGGTCGAAAACGTGGGGGGAGGGGAGGAGGCTGCGGCCGGCACGGCCGTGGGCTACGTGGTGGGTGCTCCGAAAGAGCCGCTGCTGGACGACGGTTGCACGCTGGCGGAGATGAGAGACCCATGGCGGCTGGACCCGGGATGGAAGGCTCTCGAGTCGAGCTCGGCCATCGAAGCGCAGGCGGCGGCGCGGGCCGAGGCTCCGGAGGACGGCAGCAACGGCGGTGATGATGGCGGTGGGACGCCGTTGGTCGCCGTAGCGCCGGGTCCGCAGGTGGTACTGTTGGGTCGAGACGCCGGGCCCGGAATCAGACTGTCGGATGGGCCGAGGGGGACTCCCGAGCAACCCGTCCTGGCCCTGATGATCGGCGGCGCCGAGCTCGACGCCCGGGACCTCGGCGATCTTTACGGCGTCGTGGTGATCGACGAAGGCTCGCTCCTTCTCGACGGGACTACTGTGCACGGCGCCGTTTTCGTCACAGGGAGCGTGGATTTCGGCGACAACGGTCGGGTTGTCTTCTCTCGCAGTGTCCTCCGCTGGGCGACCGATAGGTCGCTCCGGCGTGCACGATTGGTGCCGGGAACACGTTGGGAGGGTATGGAATAGGCTGGCGACGGTATACTTTGCGCATGGAGAGCATCGATAACAAGCTTGATGCCGCTACCCCTTGGCGGAACAGACGCCGGCGTTTGAGGCTGGAATGCCGGGAATGCGAGGTCGTCTGCGAGCGGGTGGTATCGCCGTGGCAGTGCCTTCGCTCGAACTGTCCCTACGTCTACTCATATCACGACGGGGAGACGACATACTTCGGTTGTCTCCACAAGGTCTTCTTGCCGGAACTGAATCTGAGAGCCTTCACGGAGAACGGCGGAGCATCACGGAGGCGTTCCGATCCGTATGGGCCTCTGCGCGTGAATAGGACGCCGCTCAGTCACTGCCGGGTCTGGGTCGAGCAGGCCTACGGGGCGTCCACCGGAGCCACTGCGTGCTGCAACCCCACCTTCTTCCACGACCCTTCGAGCGATACTGAGGACAGCATCCGTCTCACTGCCAGAGCTCCCAAGGTCGACGGACCCTCTGGGGACTAAGGAAGGCCCGGATTGGATCTGCACCTAGTGTTCTTGGGGACGGCCGGAGCTACGCCCACGGTCGACCGGGGTTCGCCGGCCGTGCTCCTTGCGCGGGGGGGAGAGCGGACGCTCATCGACTGCGGCGAGGGTACGCAGCGCCAGCTCATGCGGTCGGTCGGGCTGGCCCGCATCAGCATGATCCTCCTCACCCATCTCCACGGCGATCACTATCTGGGTCTGCCCGGCCTGCTCAAGACCTACAGCCTGCTCGGACGTGAGGAGCCGCTGTTGCTCTTCGGACCCAGCGGACTGTATGAGATGCTGCGCGACGCTGAGCGCTTGGTCGGCAGGCCTCGCTTCCCGTTCCTGGTGGAGGAGGTGGGCGAAGGAACGGTTCTCGAGACTGAGGACCTTTATTTGAAGACCGCTTCGACCGACCACGGACTGCCCGGGTTGGCGTGGTGCTTGGAGGAGAAGTCGCGGCCCGGACAGTTCCATCCGGAACGGGCCGCAGAGCTGGGTATCCGGCCCGGCCCCGATTTCGGGCGGCTGCAGCGCGGAGAGACGGTGACGACCGGCGAAGGCCGGGAAGTGAAGCCTGAAGAGGTGATGGACGCCTCTCGGTCCGGCCGGAAGGTGGTGGTGACCGGCGACACCCGGCCCTGCGCCTCGGTGATCGGGTTGGCCGCCGGCGCGTCGGTGTTGGTGCACGACTCCACCTTCGGCATGTCCGAGATCGACCGCGCTCTAGAGACGGGTCACTCCACAGCGCGAGAGGCTGCTGAGGTGGCCCGTGCGGCCGGAGTGGGCACGCTGGTACTCACCCATATCAGCTCTCGGCACAGCTGGAGAGAACTGCGTGACGAGGCCCGGGAGGTGTTCCCGGGCGCTCTCCTGCCGCGCGATCTCGACACTCTCGTGGTGCCGTATCCTGAGAAGGGCCGGGCTCGGCTCGAACGGGTATAATGACCCCTCTCCCGGCGTGGTACTCGGCCGGTCGCTCGGCCGGCATCGTCACCGATCACGCCCACGTAGCTCAGGGGATAGAGCACTGGCCTCCGGAGCCAGGTGCCGCAGGTTCGAATCCTGCCGTGGGCACTTCTCGGGTGGTCGCCACGCTCGGCGGGCGGGGAGCTGCCGCCGCCCGACTCAACAGTCAGGCCGGGGGTGGCGCGGGCGTGGGGGCGCCGGGCTTCTCAGAGTCCCAGGTGGGCCTCCACCTCCGAGTAAGACAGTTTCCGCGGAGCGCTCAGGTTCCAGCCGAACACCATCTCGGCCGCCCGCACATAGGCGGTCTTCACCCGGTTCATGGGAGGCGCCTCGCCTGTCAGCTCCTGTAGGCTGGTCTGCCGCAGGTCGGGTTCGCCGCAGGACACGATGAGATCGAACAGGCTGAGGTCCGTGGTCACGTTCAATGACGTGCCGTGACTGGACACCCATCGGTGGCAACGCAGGCCCACCGAGGCGATCTTGCGGCCGTCGACATACAGTCCCGGCCGGCCGTCGCGCCGGTCGGCGCTCACGCCGAACTCCTCCAAGAGCAGCACCAGGATCTCCTCCAGACCTGTCACAAAGGCCCGCAGGTCCCGACGGGGGATGGGCACGATGGGGTAGCCGACCAACTGGCCGGGAGCGTGGAGCGTCGCCCGGCCCCCTCTCTCCGACTCTACGACCTCCAGCCCTCTGTCGCGGATAAGCGAAGAGTCGCGCAGGTCGTCGGGACTGCGCCTGTTGCCGAGAGTGACGACGGGTGTGTGCTCGAGAAGGAGGATCACACCGGGAACGGCTCCGGCGGCCACCCTAGAGCGCAGCCGGCCCTGCAACTCCTGCACGGGGAGATAGGGGGCGACGCCCAGGTCGAACACCGGGTAGACCCCGTTACTCGAGTCGGCCCGCCGGGGGGCTTCGCTACCCTGGAGGGCTCCGCCACCCTGGAGGGCTCCGCCACCCTGGAGGGCCCCGCTATCCCGAGAGGCCCCGCTATCCCGAGGGGCCCCGCTATCCCGAGGGGCCCCGCTGCCCGCCGTCGCGGCTTTGTCTTCTGGTGCATCCATATCCGTCTCCGAGTCGCGTGACTCCTGGCCACGCGTGGCTTCCTGTGAGAGACTCCGTCGGAAAGGTCAGGATACCGTACCGCGGTGGCGCGGATCCGGCCCCCAGGGCGGGAGGAGAGATGGCGAAAAAGAAGCACGATCCCCTATGGGAGGTCGTGGGCGAGAAGATAGCCCTTCAAGGCCGGGAGCCCGACGTGGACGTCCTGTGCCCGCACTGTGGAGTGCTCGTGCATCTGGGGACCTCCGCGAAGGCCGGTGAGCGATACGCCTGCGGGCTCTGCGGCGGCGTGTCTGAGGTGGTGGAAGGCGGCGACGGGCCGGATCTGAAACGGGCCCCGCAGGCTTCTCGATCCCCTCGGTCGCGTGGTCAGTAGCGGATGATCTGGCGACCCAGATCGTCCGGGAGCTTTCCCAGTTCGGTGGGGAGGTCGTGCGGCGCGGAGATGGTGATGGGGTCGCCGTCTGAGATGTAGCGCATCCCGGGGTTCTTCTTGAGCGCCTTGATGGCGTCGGTGATGAAATCGGCGCTGCCTCTGATACGCGGGATGTGGAGCGGTCTGAATTCCGTCGAGAACGGGGAGGGACAAGGCACTGCGCCCAGCGAGAGGGCCGCCGTATACGCGTACGTGATGTCTTCGTACCGGCCGCCCGCGAGGATGCTGTCGGACTCAGGGTAGGAGCCGAAGGGGATGGCGAGGCTCGTGACTTCGTAGCTGTTGCCGATGAGTCCTTCCAGGATCGACTTGGACTGAGCAAGTTGCTTCACAGCCTCTTCTTCCGAGGCTTTGCTGAGATCCAGGTGGGTCACCGTATGACTGCCGACCTCGTACCCCCAGTCGACCAGGTTCCTGAGCTTCTCCTTCCTGACGCTCTCCTGGCCGAAGATCTCGCGATCCCTGGAGTCCACGTCGATGAGGCAGAAGAAGGAGGCCCGCGAGGCCCAATCCCCGTCGTCTACGGCCTGCTGCATTATGGCTACGGCGCAGTCGGGATCGATGGCGCCGTCGTCGAGGATACGGTACTGCCCGGAGCTGGAGTCGTCGAAGGTGAGGACGACCGGTGTCTTCCCGGCGGGTATATCGATGTTGCCGGTGACCAGGTCGCGCACGTTGACAGGGTAGAAGCCCTCGGCTTTGAGCAGAGCCAGATCACTGCGGAAATTGGCGGGGGTGCGGGTCCACTCGGCTTCTTCGGGGCCGAAATGGTGGTACATGAGCACCAGGAGCCGGCCCATCTCGTTGGCGCCGATGGCCTTCGCTCGTTCGGGGGTCATAGGCTCGTAGATGGTGGATGTATCGGCCGACGGATCGGTGGCGTCGGCCTGGGAGTGGTCGGAGGTCTTGGCGGACTGTCTGGGCGTGCTCCGGCCCGACCCACCGCCGAACGCGAGTCCCCCGATGAGACCGATGAAGGCGCCTATCGCGAAGGTAAGAATGACGAATCGGAAGACCTTATCTCGCCGCATAGCGGGAAGAGTTTAGCAGAAGGCTCTGATACACTGTCCGGGCCATGGCTCAAGTCCGCTCCAGCAGGAATCCCCGTCACCCCCGACCTGTCCGGCCGCGCCGAGGCGCAGGGATCCGTTTGGCCTTCATCGCCTTCTTGGGAGCGGCCGGGTTCGCGGTGGGATTCATACTCCTTTGGGCTCTGGGGAGCGTGATGGTGGGTGGCCCGGGTTTCCCTTGGAAGTCCGAAGGGGGCTCCGTGACCCTGCCCTCCGTGATGCCGGTTGACGCTGAGTACAAGATCGAGCCGTTGGTGGACCTGGTCGCTCTTCGCGACCTCGCCTATGTGCCCGTCAAAGGGGTCTACGTGACCAGCTATGTGGCGGGAGACGCCGGCAGGATGACCAAGTTGCTGGGACTGGCCGACAGAACGGAGATCAACGCGTTCGTCATCGATATAAAAGAAGACCTGGGGATGGTGACCTACGACGCGGACGTAGCCTTTGCGAAGGAGCTGGGGTTGGTCGAGAAACGGATCTCCGACGTCGACGGATTGCTGGCCACTCTTGCCGAGCACGACGTCATCCCGATAGCCAGGGTGGTTTGCTTCAAAGACACCAAGCTGGCTCAGGCCAGACCCGATCTGGCGGTGCAGAGCACCGAAGGGGGCATGTGGGCCGACTGGAAGGGGCTCAATTACACCAACCCCTACAACCATGAGGTCTGGGAATACATCGTCCAGGTGGCGGAGGATGCCGCCCGGCACGGATTCCGGGAGATCCAGTTCGATTACGTACGCTTCCCCACGGACGGTCCGATATCCAAAGCCTCATATCCAGGCAAGTACTGCAAGATGGAGGACGCTATTGCGGGGTTCCTGGCCTACGCCAGGGACCGACTGGAGAAGCTGGGGGTGTGGGTGTCGGCGGATGTCTTCGGTCTGACCGTACACGCCAGTGACGACGGAGGTTTCGGACAGAAGATCGAGAAGGTCTGTATGAATGTGGACATCGTCTGTCCGATGGTCTATCCCTCTCACTACGATGACGGCTCCTACGGACTGGACAAACCCGACGCTCATCCGTTCGAACTGATCACCGCCGCAATGAAAGACACCACCCGCAGGCTGGCCGGCACGGGCGCGAAGGGAAGGCCCTGGCTCAAAGACGACGACTACGGTGTGGATTACGGCGTGGAGGAGGTCAAGGCCGAGATCGAAGCCGCGGAACGACAGGGCTACGACGAGTGGCTGCTTTGGAATGCAGGCAACAAGTACACCGAAGGAGCTCTGCGCCCTAGTCCGGCAGGAGGGTAGCCTCCGTTACGGCCGGTGGACGGTGGACACATCCGACCCTTCATGATCGGCAGGTCGAGGGGCCGAGCGTCGGAGCCCTGCACCCGCGCCGTTCGCGCATATGCATCCCGTGTACTAGAATAGCGTCCGTTCGTCGTACTTTGGGCCGGCGCGCCTGAGAAGCGTCCATCGATCGTGTGGGGGGCCTGATGAGCATTCCGCAGTTGTCGGTATTCGTCGAGAACAAGCCGGGGCACCTGGCGGATACTCTTGCCACGCTGGCGCGCGGGAACGTCAACGTTCTCTCCTTCACCATCGCCGACACGATCGATTACGGCATCCTCCGCCTGGTGGTCGACCAAGTGGACAAGGCCAAGGAGTTGCTGGGGGCCGGAGGGTACGCGGTGGTGGAGCATCCGGTGGTCTGCGCCCTCTTGCCCAACGAGCCCGGGGTCCTGGCGGCGGTGGCGCGTCTGGTGGCCGAGTCGGGCCTCGATATCGAGTATATCTACTTGGGGACGCACGACTCGCTCCTACTGAAGACCGAAGAATTGGAGCGGCTCGAGGGGTTGCTGGTGGAACACGGTTTCCGGGTGCTCGGCCCCGGCGACCTCAGCTGAGCGAGGACGGGACGGCGGACGAGTCGTGACCTTCGAGCAGTTCCTCCAATACATCTTCAGCGGCGTCACCAGCGGGAGCGTGTATGCGCTCACGGCCATGGGCTTCACCCTGGTGTTCAACGCCACCCAGATCATCAACTTCTCCCAAGGCCAGCTGGTCATGCTGGGAGGGATGATCGCAGTGGGGCTGTACGGAGCGGGAGCGCCCTTGTGGGGTGCGTTTCTGGGCTCAGTCGCCATCGTGGTGTTGGTGGCCGTCGGCTTCGAACGGATCGCCATCAGGCCCCTGCTGCGCAAAGGCATCCTGGCGCAGGTCATAGCTACCGTGGGGGCTTCCTTCGTGTTCGAGACGGCCGCCATGCTCATCTGGGGCAGGGACGCCGTCACCCTGCCGGCCTTCTCCGGTGAAGAACCGCTGTCCGTGGGCGGAGCCACCGTGGTGCCTCAGACCCTGTGGGTGGTCGGGCTCACCATCGTGATCGTGGTGGCGTTGCAGCTCTTCTACCGTAAGAGCCTATTCGGCAAGGCCGTCAGGGCCTGCGCCGTCGATGCTACTTCGGCCCGCCTGCAGGGCATCTCCTACAGCCGCGTGGTCATCTTCAGTTTCGCGCTTACAGGGGCCATTTCGGCGGCTGCCGGAGTGATGATCACCCCCATCAGTTTCATGGGTTTCCACTCAGGCTCGCTCCTGGGTATGAAGGGTTTCGCAGCCGCGATGCTCGGAGGGCTGGGCAATCCGGTGGGCGCGGTGTTGGGCGGGTTCATACTGGGCATAGTGGAGGCTCTGGGAGTGGGCGTGGTTTCCGCGGGCTACAAGGACGCCATCGCCTTCGTCATCCTTCTGCTCGTGCTCTTCGTCAGGCCCGTAGGGCTGCTGGGCGCCAAGATGGGGAACAGAGGGTGACCAGGGTGGAGACAGTGGTGTCGTATCTACGCAAACACGCGGCGTACCTGGCGTTCGCGGTGATCGTGATGACCATCCCCGCCTACCTGAGCGACTCGTACTACCTGTCGATACTGGCCTTTGTGGCCACCAAGTTCATGATGGCGCTCGGTTTGAGCCTGCTACTGGGGCAGGCGGGCCAGATCTCGCTCGGCCAGGCCGGTTTCGTAGGCATCGGCGCCTATGGGGCGGCCATCCTGACCACCCGTCTGGGGTGGGATCCCTGGCTGGCCATGGGGACGGCTGCTTTGGTCTCTGCCACCATAGCCGGACTGGTGGGGATGCCGGCCCTCAGGCTCAAGGGCTACTACCTGGCCATGGCCACGTTGGGAGTGAACGAGATCATCTACATCCTTCTGATCCAGCTCAAGAGTCTCACCAACGGCACCGACGGCATATCGGGCATCCCTCCGCTCTCCATCGGCGGCTTGGGTCTGAGCGGGCCGAGGGCCTATCACTTGGTGGTGTGGGGGGTGGCACTACTCATGCTCCGTTTCTCGCTCAACCTCTCGAGCAGCCGGGTGGGGCGGTCGCTGCGGGCTCTGCACCGTTCGGAGCCTGCCGCCCAATCGCTGGGTGTAGACACCTCGTACCGCAAGGTGCAGGTGTTCATGCTGGCGGCGGTGTTCGCCAGCATCGCGGGGAGCTTCGACGCCTATTACGTGCGCTTCATCAGCCCGGAGAGTTACACCATCACCTTCTCGATCATCCTGATCACGGGGGTCATCATCGGGGGTCTGAGAACGGTGTGGGGCGCCATGTGGGGGACTCTCGTCATCGTCATCCTGCCCGAGCTGCTGAAACGGGTGAACGACGACATCACCAACTTGGTGTTCGGCGTGCTCTTGGTGGCCATCATGGTGCTGTGGCAGGGTCGCACCCGGGGTCTTTGGCAGATGGTGAAGGAGCGGCGGTCGCGGAGCGGCCCGGGAGGCTCGAGACCGCCCGGGCCGGGAGAGTAGCAGGCGATGCCTCTCCTCAGGATAGATTCGGTATCGAAGAGGTTCGGAGGGCTGGACGCCCTTCGAGGGGTCACCTTCGCCGTGCATCAAGGGCAGATCAAGGCGCTGATCGGGCCCAACGGCGCCGGCAAGACCACCCTCTTCAACGTGGCTTCGGGCTCCTACCGTCCCGACGAGGGTCGAGTGGTATTCTCCAAAGAGGACGTCACCGGTCGGGCGCCGCACCGGATATGCCGGCTGGGTCTGGGGAGGACCTTCCAGCACAGCCTTGTCTTCGACGGCATGAGTGTGGTGGAGAACGTGGCCGTGGGCCGGTACTCGCGCACCAAGGCAGGAGTCCTGTCGGCGGCCCTCAGCCTGCCGCTGCACAGGCGTGAAGAGAAGGAGGCGTTCAAAGCCGCGCATGAGGCATTACGACGGGTGGGCCTCGACCACCACGCGGAGGAGCCTGCGGAGAACCTGCCCATGGGGGAGCGTCATCTGTTGGAGATCGCAAGGGCGCTGGCGTCGGAGCCGAAGCTGCTGCTGTTGGATGAGCCGGCGGCCGGGTTGAACGACGAGGAGACGGAGAGACTGGCCGACACGGTGAGGAGGATCAGGGACGAGGGTGTGACCGTGCTTCTGGTGGAGCACGACATGACCTTCGTCATGGAGATATCCGACGAAGTGGTGGTGCTCGACTACGGACGGAAGATCGCCGAGGGCCCGCCGCTCATGATTCAGGACAACGAGGAAGTGATCAAGGCGTATCTGGGAGAGGAGTTGGGGTGATGAAGAACGGACATGACAAGAGGGTCGGGGGTCGCGGAAGGTCTTCACTGCGGGGGGTCTCCCTGTTGTTCGCATTGGCGCTGGCGTTCGCACTGACGACGGCGATGATCGCGGGCTGCGGCGGCGAAACGACGGCCGCAGGGGGCTCTGCGACGGCCGGCCCTCCCATCGTGATCGGGGCCATCGTGTCGGCAACGGGCCCCAACTCGGCGCTGGGCGCGCAGGAGCGGAACGTGTTCGTGATGATGGAGACCGTCATCAATGACGGTGGAGGCATACTGGGACGGCCCGTCGAGATCCTGATCGAGGATGACGAGAGCGACGCGCAGAAGGCCGTCACGGCGGCCAATCGCCTCATCGATCAGAAGAAGGCGGTGGCGATCATCGCCGCCACCGGGTCGGCGCCTACGCTTGCCGTGAAACCCATAACGGCGGAGAAGGGCCTACCGCAGATATCCATGGCGGCCGCGAACGACGTCACCGACGTCCCGCCCGCTGAATGGATGTGGCGCACTCCGCACAAGGACGCCATGGCCGCGGCTCGGGCGCTGAAGTACGTGGCTGAGTCGCTTGGGGTCAAGAAAGTCGCCATCCTCCACGACGAGAACGCCTTCGGCTCGTCCGGAGCGGCCGAGATCGAGAAGTCGGCGCCGAGCCTGGGGCTGGATATCGTCGCCAAGGAGTCGTACAAGACGGCCGACACCGATGTCACGGCGCAGTTGACGAAGATCAAGGGCGCAGCACCGGAAGTCCTCATAGTGTGGGGGACCAATCCGGGCCCGGCTTTGGCGGCCAAGAACCTGAAGCAACTGGGGATGGACATCCCGTACGTGGGTAGCCACGGCATCGCCAACAAGACCTTCATCGAGCTTGCCGGCGACGCGGCGGAGGGCGTCGTCTTCCCCGCCGGCCGGCTGCTGGTGCCGAGCTCCATCACCGAACCATCGCAGAAAGCCGTCACCGACGGATTCATCGCGAACTACCAAGCTGCGTACAACGGTGAGTCGCCCAACGCTTTCGCCGGGTATGCCTTCGAGGCCATCACGCTGCTCGCTTCGGCCATAGAGAGGGCGGGGAGCACGGAGCCGGCGGCCCTCCAGGCGGCCTTGAACTCGACTCAGGACTTCGCCGGCCCGGACGGCATCTACAACTACTCGGCCACCGACCGTGACGGCCTGACGCCCGACGACATGATCATAGTGAGGGTCGAGGGGGGCACTTGGGTGCTGGTGGAATAGCAACGAGAGGACGGCGGCGTGCTTGAGCTGCGTGGAGTCCGGGCCGGCTACGGCAGGATCGAGGTCCTGCACGGGATAGACCTCACTGTCGGTGAAGGCGAGATCCTCACCATCGTGGGAGCCAACGGCGCCGGCAAGAGCACGCTGCTCAAGGCCGTTTCGGGAGTGGTCCGCATCTCGGGAGGCTCCATCACTTATGACGGAGAGCGGATCGATCCGCTGGGCGTGGAGAACATCGTATCCCGGAGGTTGATCCAGATCCCTGAGGGTCGCCGGCTCTTCGGTCCGATGAGCGTGGAGGAGAATCTGCAGCTGGGCGGCTACTCCCGGCGGGGGAGCGGCAGTCCTGTGGCCGAGCGTTTGGAGCGCGTGTTCGCGCTGTTCCCCAGGCTGAAGGAGCGGCTGAGCCAGCAGGCCGGGACTCTTTCCGGAGGAGAACAGCAGATGTTGGCCGTGGGCCGGGCCCTGATGGCCGAGCCCCGGTTACTGCTGCTCGATGAGCCCTCCATGGGTCTGGCGCCCATCGTGGTGCAGGACATATTCACCGGCCTCCGCCGTTTGAACCAAGAAGGCCTCACCATGGTCTTGGTCGAGCAGGACGCGCGCATCGCCCTCAGTCTTGCCCACAGAGGTCTGGTCATGGAGAGGGGCCGCATCGTTCTTGAGGATTCCGCGCAGGCGTTGTTGGACAACCCAGAGGTGCGGGCGATCTACTTCGGCCGGCGCAACGCCGGGTACAGACGCGGGATGGAGAAGACATGAACGAGATCTGGAACCCCGAGTACGAGACCATGAGCAGGGACGAGCTGCGTGAGTTGCAGTTCAAGCGGCTCCAGATGACGCTCAGGTGGGTGTACGAGAACGTCCCCTTCCACCGCGAACGATGGGCGAACCTGAAGCTGAAGCCGGGTGACATCCGCAGCCTGGACGACCTGCACAAGGTCCCCTTCACGGTGAAGGCCGACTTCAAGGCCGCTTACCCTTACGGCCTCTTCGCCCTGCCTCTGGAGAAAGTGGTGCGCGTCCACGCCTCCTCTGGGATGATGTCCAATCCCACCGTCATGGGATACAGCCGTGGCGACCTCAGTACGTGGTCTGAGCTCTGCGCCCGGGTGGCGGTGGCCGGGGGCGCGCGCTACCACGATGTGGCGCAGATAGCCTTCGAGTACGGCCTCACCACCGGCGCGTTCGGCATGCATGCGGGCTTGGAGCGGGTGGGCGTGACCGTCATCCCCGCCTCGACCGGTAACACCATCCGGCAGCTGCAGATCATGCGCGACTTCGAGACCACCGTGCTCGTAGGCACTCCCTCTTATGTGATGCATCTCACCGACGTGGCTCTAGAGTCGGGCTACGACTTCAAGGACCTGAAGCTCCGGGTGGGCCTGCTGGGGTCGGAGCCGTGGACCAACCAGCTGCGGACCAGACTGGAGGAGCGCACAGGGATGTCGGCCTGCGACATCTACGGGCTCTCCGAGGTGATAGGTCCGGGCGTCTCCTTCGAGTGCTGGAACAAGGATGGGCTCCATATCAATGAGGACCATCTGCTCGTCGAGGTGATCGATCCGGAGACCGGTGAGCCCGTGCCCGAAGGCAAGGAGGGCGAGCTGGTGTTCACCTCGCTCACGAAGGAGGCCGTGCCGGTCATACGGTATCGGAGCGGTGATCTGGCCGGTGTCAGCTACAGGCCGTGCGTGTGCGGACGGACCCTCGCCCGGCACAGCAAGGTCTACGCGAGGACCGACGACATGTTCGTCATCCGGGGAGTGAACGTGTACCCGGCTTCCATTGAAGCCGTCCTTCTAGACATCGAGAAGGCCGAGCCACACTACCAGGTCATCCTATACCGAGAAGGTTCGCTCGATCAGATCGAAGTGCAGATGGAGGTGGCGCCCTCCTTCTTCTCCGACGCCGTGCGGAAGCTTCAGAGCTTCCAGCAACACGTGGAGGAGCGTCTGCGCCAGGAACTGGGTATCCGGCCCCGCGTGCGGCTGGTGGAGCCCAAGACCATACCCCGTTCGTCGGGTGTGGCGCGCCGGGTCGTAGACAACCGCGGAGTGTGAGACCGAGGGGTCTGATACACTGCCGCGATGGTGAGCGAAGGCCGGGCGGGACCCGGCTTTGAACGTCAGTCTTGGAGGTCGTTGTGGAGAATCGTGACTTTTTGTTCACATCGGAGTCGGTGAGCGAGGGACATCCCGATAAGATCGCCGATCAGATCGCAGATGCGGTGCTGGACGCCGTCCTCAGAGACGATCCGCAGGGCCACGTCGCCTGCGAGACGCTGATCACCACCGGCCTGGTGGTCGTTGCGGGGGAGATCACGACCTCCACTTACGTCGACGTGCCCACCATCGTGCGAAGGACTGTGGAGCGCATCGGCTACACACGCGCGAAGTATGGTTTCGACGCCTCCACCTGCGGTGTGGTCACGGCCATCCACGAACAATCGCCCGACATCGCTCAGGGCGTGTCGGCGGCTCTAGAGAGCCGGACCGATCCTCACGACAAAGACGCACTGGACCGCCAGGGCGCGGGCGATCAGGGGATGATGTTCGGATACGCGTGCCGCGATACCGACGTTCTTATGCCCATGCCTATCTACCTCGCCCACCGCCTGGTGCACCGTCTGAGCGAGATCCGCAAGGGCGATGTCCTCGGATATCTACGTCCCGACAGCAAGAGCCAGGTCACGGTCAGGTATGTCGACGGCAGGCCGGAGTTCATCACGGCCGTGGTCATCTCCACGCAACACAAGGACGGCATCGACATAGACACGCTGCTGCGCCCCGACCTGATCGACCATGTCATCAAGCCGATCCTGCCCCAAGGGCTTTATGATCCGGAGTTCAAGGAGACCAAGCTCTACGTGAATCCGACGGGCAAGTTCGTCATCGGAGGGCCGATGGGTGACACAGGGGTCACCGGCCGGAAGATCATCGTGGACACGTACGGAGGCTTCGGGCGACACGGCGGTGGGGCGTTCTCAGGGAAAGATCCCTCCAAGGTGGACCGCTCGGCGGCCTACGCAGCCCGTTATGTGGCCAAGAACGTGGTGGCGGCCGGACTGGCCGACCGCTGCGAGGTCCAGATCGCGTACGCCATCGGGGTGGCGCATCCGGTCAGCATCATGGTGGAGTGCTTCGGGACGGCAAAGGTCGACCCGGCAGTCATCGAGGAGTTGGTGCGGAGCCATTTCGATCTCAGGCCCGCCGCCATCATCCGCGATCTCAGGCTGCTCCGGCCGATCTACGAGAAGACGGCGGCCTACGGTCACTTCGGGCGTGAGGACGCCGACTTCACCTGGGAGAAGACGGACAAGGCCGAAGCCTTGCGCGGCGACGCGGGGTTGAGCTAGGGCGAATCGCCGCGGCGCGGAGGTGACGAGGCAGCCGGAGGTGGAGATGCCGCCGGCCTCTGATGAACTTAGAGCACGGGTGGTCCAAGTGGTGCCGCTGCTCAAACTGCGGCATCTGGGCGACCGGAGTTTCGACTATCTCGTACCCGAGGAACTTGCCGATCGGGTCCAGATCGGTTCGCTCGTGCGGGTCCCCTTCGGTCGCCGGACGGCCTTGGCTGTAGTCGAGAGCCTGGGAGCCAGCGGCGAAGTCGAAGAGGGAGGACTGCGACGCCTCGAGTCGGTCACGGGAGACTACGTGCCGCCCGAGCTGCTCGCCCTCGCTCGTACCTTGTCTGCGCGATTTCTGGCTTCGTATGAGTCGTGTCTTCGACTTATGGCTCCACCCTCTACGACGCGTCGTGGCGGGCCTGTCGGAGGAAGTCGGAACACCTGGGTGGAACGGACCGATGGAGAGACCGACGCCGGCGGCGCATCCGACGCCGATGACGGGCCGGAACCAGGTTGCGCGTCGGGCGCCGATGGCGGGCGAGGCTCCGGCGCCGCGTCCGACGCCGGCGGCCCTACAGTGCGACTCACCGCCAAGCAGAAGGCGCTGCTCGAAGCCATCCCGGTCGGAGGCACGGCGATCGCCGCCGTTTGTGAGCAGGTGGGGGTCGGTCCTGGGGTGGTCCGGGCTCTGGCGGCGAAGGGTCTTGTAGAGATCCGGCCGAGACGGCCGGGCGAGCAGGCCGCCGGCGCGGGCCACGGAGCTCAGGCGGCGCACGACCGGGGAGTGGGTGCTCAGGTTGCATGGGGAGTGACGGGGCCGCCCCTTCGAGTCGAGCAGGAGAGAGCCGTCGAGGCGCTCATCAGAGCCTACGCGGAGCCGGGATTCTCACAACGGCTTCTTTGGGGTGTTACGGGCAGCGGTAAGACCGAGGTGTACCTGCGCGTCGTCGCCCACGTCTTGGCGGAGGGGGCGGGGGCGATCCTGCTGGTGCCGGAGATCGCCTTGACGCCGCAGATGATCAGCCGGGTGCGGGCCCGCTTCGGGAACAAGGTGGGAGTGCTGCACAGCGGTCTCGCCCAGGGGGAACGTGTGACGGAGCATCGGCGCATCGCGAGCGGGGAGGCTCCGGTGGTAGTGGGCGCCCGGTCGGCGGTGTTCGCCCCGGTGCGCGACCTGCGGTTGATCGTGATCGACGAGAGTCACGACTCCTCTTACAAACAGGAGGAGGAGCCTCGGTATCATGCAAGGACGGCCGCTGCGCTGCGCCTGCGGGAGTCGGGAGGGCTGCTGTTGGAGGGCAGCGCCACGCCCGCCGTGGAGGATATGGAGCGGGGTGGAGAGCGGATACGATTGACCTACCGGGCGGCCGGTGCTCCGCCGGAATGCGAAGTGGTCGACATGCGCCGCCAAGGAGCCGCCTCGTTGCTGGCCCCGCGATCACGGGAGGCGCTGGCGGAGACGCTCAGGCGGGGAGAACAGGCCATCGTACTGCTGAACCGGCGGGGCTTCGCGGCGCATGTTCACTGCGACCTGTGCGGGCACGTCATGACATGCCGAGACTGTGAGTTGTCCCTCACCTACCACAGCCGGGAACGACGTCTCGTCTGCCATCACTGCGGCAGAGCGTATGCTCAGCCGGCCTTATGCCCCGAGTGCGGCGAGGCTCCACTCACGCGGACGGCTCCAGGGACGGAACGCTTGGACCGGGAACTTCGGGGGCTGGTACCGCGGGGACAGGTGTTCCGCATGGACTCCGACGTACTCACGAGCGGCAGCCGGGTGCAGGCGATCCTGGAGGAATTCGCCGTGACACGTCCGGCCGTGCTCGTGGGAACCCAGATGGTGGCCAAGGGCCACGACTTCGCAGATGTCACGCTGGTGCTGGTGGCCGATGCCGACACCGGCTTATACCTCCCCGACTTCCGAGCGGCGGAACGGACCTTCCAGTTACTGACGCAGGTGGCCGGGCGCGCCGGACGGGCCGAGCGCCCCGGCCGGGTGCTCGTGCAGACCTGGAATCCCGATGTGCCCTGTATTAGAATGGCGCTGGAGCGGGACGAGGAGCTTTTCTACAAGGAGGAGCTGAGCGTCCGGGAGCGTCTCGGGTACCCGCCTTTCACGGAGCTCATCCGGGTGATGACGGTGGCCGAGCATGCTGAACGGGCTCAGGTCGCGTCCCAGTATCTCGTGGAACGTTTGGCGGCCCACTTCAAAGGTGAGGAGATCAAAGGGCCGGTGCGGTTGCCCAAGTTGCGCGGGCGCGCACGGTGGCACCTCTTGATAGCGGCTCGCGATGGGGCGCGCGCACGGCGGATAGTGGGCCAGGCCATGGCTCAGCTCTCCGAGCCGTACAGACGCCGCGGGGTCACGCTCCTTGTGGACGTGGATCCTCAGTCCTTCGGCTGAGGTCAGAAGCGGAGCGAAGAGGCCCAGAATGAGTGCAAAAAGAGCATCCTCGAAGACACAGACAGACAAGGCGGTCCCCCTGGCGCAGATACGCACGCTGGGCGACCCGGTCCTCAGGCAGCAAACCAAACCGGTCACCGCGTTCGATGCACGGTTGAAGAAACTGGCTCAGGTCATGATGGAAGTCATGGTGCGTGACGAGGGCGTGGGACTGGCGGCGAACCAGATCGGTGTGGTCAGCCGGGTCATGGTGTGGAGGAACCCCGACGCCGACGAGGAGCGATATGCGTGGGTGAATCCCGTGATCGTGGAGGAGTCGGAAGCCCGCTGCACGGAGATAGAAGGTTGCTTGTCTGTGCCGGGGGCGGCTATGGAGGTGGCTCGGGCGGAGGAAGTGGTGGTGGAATGCCAGGACCTCTCGGGAGAACCGCTGCGCGTGCGCCTGGTCGGTCTTCCGGCCCGTATCGCCCAACACGAGATCGACCATCTGGAGGGCCGCCTCATCCTCGACAGGGCCAGCCCCGAGGAACGCCGTCGAGTGATGAAAGAGCTACGCGAGCAGGCCCTAGCGGTCGAAACGTGAACTTCGCTTTCGCCGGCAGCCCTCAGTTCGCGGCTTGGGTCTTAAGCGACCTGGACGGTCTGGGAAGGCGGCCGTCGCTCGTCATCTCGCAGCCGGACAGACCCAGGGGACGCGGATTGAGACCGGCCCCGCCGCCCGCGGCGGGCGAGGCGGCCCGTCTGGGGCTCGAGTGCCTGCAGACCGACGACATCAACTCACCGGCCGTGCTGGAGCGTTTGAGGGCTGCGGGAGCCTCCACATTGGTCATCGCGGCCTTCGGGCAGATCCTCTCACCGTCTCTGTTGGAAGGTGTGTTCTGCCTCAACATCCACGCCTCTCTGTTGCCGGCCTACCGGGGGGCGGCTCCCATCGAGCGGGCCCTGGCGGCCGGCGAGCCCTATACGGGAGTCACCATCATGCGGGTCACGGAGGCCCTCGACCATGGTCCCTGGACCGTGCAGACGTCGGTATCGATAGGTCTGCGGGACGACGCCGGGTCCATCGCGCGTATCTTGGCCCTGCTCGGGGCTGCTGGGATCGATCAGACGCTGACCGGGCTCGACGACGGCACCGTGGTCTGGCGCGAGCAGGAAGGTGAGAGTTGGTACGCCGCCAAGCTTCGTGCAGAAGACTGTCGATTCGTCACATCTTTGGGCGCTAAGGCGGTGCACGACCGGGTGCGGTCTTTATCTCCGGCTATCGGCGCGCGGGCGACCGCCGGACGCCTGGACCTCAAGATCTGGCGCACCTGGCCGTACGGGCAGCCTGGACTGGCTTCCGTGCCCCCGGCCGCAGAGGCGGCTTCCGGCGACGCCGGACGGGTGGTGACGGCCGGCGGGCGGCTATTCGTGGGCTGCGTCGAAGGGGTGGTGGAGATCCTAGAGGTCCAACCGGCCGGTAAGGGCAGGATGGACACCGCCGCGTTCCTCCGTGGTTACGGGGGCCGTCTCCCGGAGCGGCTGGGACTCGAGCCGAGTCGCACCATCGAAAGGTGCCGGGAGCAGTGATACTTGAGAACGTGGAGACGGAGGAGGCGATCACTTGACGATCCCCCTGGCTGCATATAAAGAGATCCAACTGCTCCCGTCGATCCTTTCGGCCGATTTCTCCCGTTTAGGAGAGGAGATAGGCGCCGTGATGGATGCCGGGGTGCGGATCATCCATGTCGACGTCATGGATGGTCATTTCGTCCCCAACATCACTATCGGGCCGGTGGTGGTGGAGGCGGTCGCTCCTCTGGTCCACGAGCGGGGCGGCCTGCTGTCCGTGCACCTCATGATAGAGAAGCCTGAACGCTACCTGGAGGCTTTCGCGAAGGCCGGCGCCGATGCTCTAAGCGTGCATGCAGAGGCCGGGCCGCACCTCTATCACACCGTCGAGACCATGAAGGCCCTGGGCGTGGGGGCCGGGGTGGCTCTGAACCCCGGCACCGACGTGTCGCGGGTGCGGGAGGTGGCCGGGCTGGTGGACCTCGTGCTCATCATGACGGTGAACCCGGGCTTCGGCGGACAGAAGCTCATCGAGAGGGTGCTGGAGAAAGTCCCCGTCCTGCGGGAGATGCTTCCCGAGGAGGCCGCCATCGAGCTGGACGGAGGTGTGAACCGGGAGAACATCCGCCGGGTGGTCGAGTTGGGGGCCAACTGGATCGTGGCGGGATCGGCGGTCTTCGGTGCACAGGATCCGGGAGCCGAAGCGCGGGTATTGCAGGACCTGATGACGGGTCACGGCTCTGTGTGGTAGATTCTACGCTGCACCGGAAGGTGTGCGGCACCTGTATGGTGCGAGACGACACATGGTCTTCGGGGTCGGGTGAGATTCCCTACCGGCGGTGACAGCCCGCGAGCCCTCTGGGGCCGACCAGGTGAGAGCCCTGGGCCGACAGTGAAAGTCTGGAAGAGAGAAGACCGGTGCGCGGCAGGAATGTGCGCGCCGTCCCGACCCCTGGCCCATGGCTGAAGGGGTTGTTTTTTTTGGGACTCAACCGGGTGGATATGGCATATCTCGACCGGGCTTTGGCGCTTGCCGAGCTCGGCCGGGGTTGCACCAGCCCCAATCCCGTCGTAGGAGCCGTCATCGTCAGGGATTCCGAGGTCCTGGGTGAGGGGCACCACGCCGGGCCGGGACGCGATCACGCCGAGGTGGTGGCCATCAAGGATGCGCTCAACCGGGCGGGGACGCCGGTGGACACCCCTGTCGCCACCGTGGTGGACGCTTCCAAGTGTCGGCCGGTCTGCGCCGACGCCACGATGTATGTCACGCTCGAGCCCTGCTGTGTCTACGGACGTACGCCGCCCTGCACCGAGGCTCTGATCGGCGCAGGCTTCGGCCGGGTGGTAGTGGGAGCGCTCGACCCCTCGCCCCAGATGAACGGCAAGGGGGTAGACCTGCTGCGTGCGGCGGGCATCGAGGTCGACCTTGCCGAGGGGGCGTTGGCGCTGCGGGCGAAACGACAGAACAACGGGCAACGCAAGGCGGCCATCACGGGTCTTCCCTTCGTCATCTACAAGTACGCCATGACCCTGGACGGGCGCGTGGCGACCGACTCCGGCGATTCGCGGTGGATCTCCAGCGAACAGAGCCGCGCCCTAGTACATCAATGGCGGGCCTGGTCCGATGCAGTGGTGGTCGGGGCCGGGACGCTCCGCGCCGACGATCCGAGGCTGACGGCTCGAGACGTCCGCTGCGAGCGGCAACCCCTTCGAGTGGTGGTCGATCGTCGCTTGGAGCTGGATCCTTCCTCCGCTCTGGTGCGGTCGGTCGATGACGGGCCGGTGCTGGCCGTCTGCGGCGCGGATGTGAGCGAAAAGAGGCGTGACGAGGTGGAGCAGTGGGGTGTGGAGACCGTTGCCGTGGCCGCAGGAGCTTCCGGCATGCTGGATCCTGTGGCGGTGGCTAAGCTTCTGGGGGAGCGGAACGTGCAGACGGTGCTGCTGGAGGGGGGGCCGAAGCTGGCGGGGTCGTGGTGGAATGCCGGGTTGGTGGACCAGGTCGGCGTCTTCGTGTGCCCCCTCATGGCGGCGGGTGTGGATAACCGAGGCGCGCTCTGCGGCCCCGGCGCCGCGCGCATGGACGAAGCAGTGAGGCTGCGCGAGACAGAGGTGGAGCAGGTCGGTCCGGATGTACTGGTATCGGGCTACACGGGAGAGCCGTTCTGATGTTCACGGGACTGGTGGAAGAGCTCGGGGTGGTGCAGAGCGTGGAGCGTTCCCGCGAGGGGGGCCGCATGAGCCTGCGGGCCCGCAAGGTGCTCGAGGGTACATCCATCGGGGACTCCATAGCGGTGAGCGGCGCGTGCCTTACCGTGGTCGATCTGGCCCGGGACGGATTCACGGTGGACTGCATGCCGGAGACCTTCCTGCGCACCACCCTTGGACAGGCCGGCCGGGGCGTCTTGGTCAACCTGGAACGTTCACTGGCCGTGGGGAGCAGGTTGGGAGGACACCTCGTGCTCGGACACGTAGACGCTGTGGCCGAGGTCCTCGCGCTGGAGCGCAAAGGTCGCACCTGGGAGGTGAGCTTCTCTCTCCCCGACGAAGTCCGTGGTTGTATCGCGGCCAAGGGATCGGTGGCCATCGATGGGATCTCACTCACTGTGGTGCGTGTCTCCGACGGCGGCTTCGATGTGGGCGTCATCCCCCACACGCTGAGCGAGACCACGCTGAAGTCGGTCACCGTGGGCACACGAGTGAATGTGGAAGCGGACGTACTGGCCCGCTACGTTGAGCGGGCCTTAGAACTTAGAAGAAAGGATGAGGTCCCGAGTGGGCTCGTGAAAGACGGACTCACGGAGGACCTCTTGCGGGAACAGGGGTTCATATGAGAAACGGAGTGGATTTTGCCACCATCGAGGAGGCTCTCGAAGAGTTCAAGGCCGGACGGATGGTGGTGGTCGTCGACGATGAAGACCGCGAGAACGAGGGCGACCTCACCATGGCCGCCCAGTTCGTATCGCCGGGCGCCGTCAACTTCATGGCCCTGCACGGACGAGGGTTGATCTGTCTATCGCTCACGGAGGAGCGCGCCGGCGTTCTGCGGCTGCACCCTATGGCTCGTGAGAACCAATCGCGCTTCGGCACGGCCTTCACGGTCTCGATCGAGGCCCGCCAGGGGGTGACGACCGGCATCTCCGCGGCCGACAGGGCCCACACCATACAAGTGGCCATCGATCCGAGCAGTTCGCCGCAAGACCTGGTCCGCCCAGGCCATGTGTTCCCCCTCGTCGCTCGTCCCGGAGGCGTGCTGACGCGGGCCGGACAGACGGAGGCGGCCGTCGACCTGGCCAGGCTGGCGGGACTGATCCCGGCCGGGGTCATATGCGAGATCATGAACGAGGACGGGACAATGGCTCGTGTCCCCGACCTGGTGAAGTACTGCCAGCGTCACGGCCTGAAGATGATCACGGTGGCCGACCTCATCAAGTACCGGCGGCGCACCGAGAAGCTGGTCCGACAGGTGGCTACGGCCCATCTGCCCACCCGTTTCGGCGACTTCATGGCGTACGGGTACGAGAGCCTGCTGGACGGTGAGCAACACCTGGCGATCGTCAAAGGTGACGTGGCGGGCAAGGAGAACGTGCTCGTGCGGGTGCACTCGGAGTGTCTCACCGGCGACGTGTTCCACTCGCTGCGGTGCGACTGCGGCGACCAGCTGGAAGCTGCGATCGACGCCATCGAGGATGAGGGGCTGGGCGTGATCCTCTACCTGGCGCAGGAGGGACGTGGTATCGGGCTGCTCAACAAACTCAGAGCTTATGAGCTGCAGGAGCACGGCAGAGACACTGTGGAGGCAAACGTGGAACTGGGGTTCGCGCCCGATCTCCGCGACTATGGGACCGGGGCTCAGATCCTCAACGACCTGGGTCTGTCCTCCATACGCGTCATGACCAACAACCCGCGCAAGCTGGTCGGTCTGGAAGGATACGGCCTCACCATCACCGAGCGGGTCCCGTTGGAGATGAAGCCCAACCGCACCAATGTGCGCTACCTGCAGGCCAAGAGGGAGAAGATGGGCCACATCCTCCATCATCAAGGACTGCAATACGAAGAAGACGACGGAAAGGACGGAGGGGATGAATGAGAAGGGTCAAGTATTCGAAGGGGTCTTGAAGGGAGAAGGACTCCGCTTCGGCATAGTGGTGGGACGCTTCAACGAGTTCATCGGCAGCAGACTGCTCTCGGGAGCCCAGGATTGTCTTATGCGTCACGGTGTCAGGCCCGGCGATGTGGATGTAGCGTGGGTGCCCGGGGCTATGGAGATCCCCTTGGTCGCCCAACGATTGGCCGTGAGCAAGAAGTACGACGCGGTGATCTGTCTGGGGGCGGTCATCCGGGGCTCGACCCCTCACTTCGACTACGTGGCCTCTGAGGTGGCCAAGGGAGTGGCCCACGTACAGCTGGCGACCGGCGTGCCCATCATCTTCGGGGTCCTGACGACGGAGAACATCGAGCAGGCGGTCGAGCGTGCGGGGACCAAATCCGGCAACAAGGGCTGGGACGGGGCCCTTTCGGCTCTGGAGATGGCCGACCTCGTACGAAAACTGGACGAGGTCGCGAAATAGGTCAGCCTACTTTGTCTACCTTGTGAGCCTTGATGCACTTCGCGCAGACGTAGGCGCGGGTCGGCCGACCGTCAAGGAGGATGCGGACCTTCTGTACGTTAGGGTCCCAGCGGCGCGGGGTGGCGCGCATAGAGTGGCTCCTATTGTTGCCGAAGCTGGGTTTTTTTCCGCAGATCACACACACTTTGGACATGTTCGATCATCCTTGTCTCTGTCGTCCGCACGGGGAGTGCCATAGTATGCCGCAGCCGCACCGCCCCTGACAAGGGGCTGTTGTCTATAGGCTCCGTCCGCCTTCGTTGGTTACGATAGAATACCAGCACGAGACGAGCAGGTGGGGGAAAGGAGACGGCCATCTTCACGAAGGACATGTCGTTGATGGAGGCGCTGCAGGCCGACCCGCGGGCGCGTGACGTGTTCGCCGCTCACGGGATGGGGTGTATCGGCTGCATAGGGATGAGCGTGGAGACGATCGAGGAAGGCGCTAGGATGCATGGTCTTGATCCCGAACAGGTCGTCGCCGATCTGAACAGACTCGTCGAACACCGACCCGCGCCGGCGGAGTAGGGGGCGGGCGAGTCATGGACGCTCAGAAGGCGGGTATGACTGGGGCAGAGTCCACCATCGCCGGCCGCTTGGTCGTCACCGACCGAGCCGTAGCCGATATCGTGGGCTGGACGGTCTTGGAATGCTATGGAGTGGTGGGCATGGCCTCACCGAACCTGCGCAGAGGAGTGGCGTCACTCTTGTCCCGCGACCGGCTTCATCAGGGCATAAAGGTGGATCAGGACGGCGGGCAACTGCGGATCAAGCTCTACATCATCGTGGAGTACGGGTTGAATGTGGCGGAAGTGGCCGGAAACGTGCGCTCTCAGGTGGCCTACAACGTGGAGAAGATGATCGGGCTGCCCGCCACGACTCTGCAGATCTATGTGCAGGGGGTCCGGGTTGGGGAATAGCGGTGAAGCGATGCTGACGGTCACTCGGGCTCGGTCTGTGCTGAGGGCCGGTGTCAAGGCGCTCGAAGAACGCAAGCAAGAGATCAACGATCTCAACGTATATCCGGTCCCCGACGGCGATACCGGCACGAACCTCGCTCTCACGATGCGCGGCATCCTGGAAGCGGTAGCGCAACTCCCTGAAGGGCTCTCGACCAAGGAGCTATGTGCAGCCATCTCTCAGGCCGCCCTCATGGGGGCGCGGGGCAACAGCGGGGTCATCCTCTCGCAGATCGTTCGAGGGGCGATGGAGATCTTGGGCGAGCAGGTCTACGTGACGCCTGAAGTGATCAGTCAGGCTTTGACCAACGCCACCGAGACCGCCTACCGGGCCGTTCGTAGGCCGGTGGAGGGCACGATGTTGACCGTCCTTCGAGAGATGGCGGAGGCTGCGGTGGAGGCCCCCGTCGGCGATGGGCGTAAGGCGTTCATGGACCATGTAGTGACGGCGGGGTGGAAGAGCGTGGAAAGGACACCCACCCTACTGAAAGTGCTGGCCGACGCCGGGGTGGTGGATGCCGGTGGCTTCGGTTTGGTGGTCATCTTGGAGGGGGCGGCGAATGGAAGCAGCGGCTGGGAGGTGCCCATCGCGACTCATGTGGCTCCGAGCCCGGCTTTCGAGGGTCTGCGTTATGAAGACGAAGCCGCCGAAGAGGAGAGCGAATATACCTACTGCACCAGCTTCCTTCTCAGCGGTTGGAACCTGGACAAGGCCCTCCTGGAAGAGGAGTTTGGAAGACTGGGCGACAGTCTGCTGGTGGTGGGGGACGCGCGGCAGATCAAGGTGCATGTGCACACCGACGATCCGGGGACGGTCATCGGTTTGGCTACGGCGCGGGGTGTCTTGAGCGAGATCGAGATAGACAACATGAAAGAGCAGACCGCCGCCCGCACCAAGCGGCTCCGAGAGGCGTCCGGACAGGGTGTGGCTGAGGATTCCCTCACTCAAGTGGTGGCGGTCGTGGCCGGTGAAGGGAACAAGGCCTTGTTCCGCAACCTGGGCGTGGAGCTCATAGTCGATGGAGGGCAGTCCATGAACCCATCGGCTGAGGATCTCATACGGGCTGTGGAGCGGTCGACGGCCCCTGCAGTCGTGATTCTGCCCAATAACGCCAACGTGATAATGACCGCCGAGCAGACCATCGGTTTGACGGGCCGCAAGGTCTACGTCGTGCCGACGCGCACCATACAGGCCGGTTTGAGCGCCGCCGTGGCATATGACAAGCGGAACTCGGGCGACGTGAACGCTGAGGAGATGGGCCTTGCTCTCGAGAACGTTGCCGCGGGCGAAGTGACGCGGGCGGTGCGAGATTCGCTGGTGGACGGCATACAGGTGAAGATCGACGACTATATCGGTCTTATCGACGATCATGTGGTGGTCGCATCACGAGACCTGGAGGCCGTGATAGACGATCTCGCCGAGCGGCTTCTTGAGGGGGAGCGGGAGATGCTGACGATCCTCCTAGGCGCAGGAGGGGAGGACGAGCGGGCGCGGGAGGCGGTCGAACGTCTGCAACAGCGTTATCCTGGGGTGGAGATGGACGTCCATGACGGCGGGCAGCCGCACTATCCGGTCCTGCTGGCAGCCGAGTAGTGGGGAGTGCTGAGTCGTAATTTGAGAGGGGGCGACAGATGATCATCAATCGAGAGACGACCGCCTTGGTCGTGGACTCCACCGCCGATCTTCCAGAGTACTTGGTCAAGGATCCCAATCTGACCATGATCCCTCTGACCGTCTATTTCGGCGACGAAGCCTTCCTCGATTGGGCTGAATTGGAGCCCGTCGAGTTCTACGATAGGTTGAGCAAAGCGTCCGAACTGCCCCGTACTTCGCAGCCGTCTGCGGGGGCGTTTCTCGAGATGTACAAGGGGCTGCGCGAGAAGTACGAGAGGGTCTATTCGGTCCATCTGAGCAGCCAGATGAGCGGCACCTGCGCAAGCGCCGAAGTAGCCCGCAGCCAGATCGACGGGGTGAAGGTCGTGGACTCGCAGCTCGCTACCGGGGGCATAGCTCTGTTGGTGGATAGGATCATGGAGCGCATCGATCGAGGAACGACGGAAGAAGAGCTCGATGCCTACATCGACAGGTTCTTGAGGGACAAGATCTTCTACTTCCTGCCCACCACGCTGGACCAGCTCTACAAAGGGGGCCGCATCGGCAGGGCGTCGCACCTGGTCGGCACCATGCTGAACATCAAGCCGGTGCTGAGCATCGAAGAGGGCGTGATAGACGTCTATAAGAAGGTGCGCGGCCTGCGCCAGGCGCTGGAGGTGATGCGCGACGGGTTGGTGGAGAACACGCGACCCGGCACGACCATCTACGCGAGTCTGTCCCACGGGCTCAACGAGCCTGTCCTCGGCCAGCTGCGCGAGCTCGTCGAGACGGTGCCGGACCGTGACATCGAGATCCGACTGACCAGCGAAGTGGGGGCGGTCATCGGCACCTATGTGGGGCCGAAGGCCGTCGCCGTCTGCTTCATACAGGAATGAACGCCCGCGCAAGGGGTGGTGTCCACTACCCCTTGGGCTCTCGCGAGGTGCTGAGGAGCCGTCGATCCACAGGCATGGTCACCTCCAAAGGGAGCCTGGATCCCCGGTATCTGGACGAGCGCGTATCCATCCTGAAGGGCGTCGGCAAGACCACGGAGCGCAGGCTTGCCGGACTGGGTATCGAGACCGTCCGCGGACTCATCATGCATCTGCCCTTCCGTCACGAGCCGCCGTCGCGGTTGTGCGGGGCCGGAGATCTCCACGTGGGCGAAGAGGTGACCCTGCGCGTGCGTGTAGTGTCCTCTGCGGTCCGTGAGACGCTCAAGCGTCGAGTGAAGGTGCTCGAAGCACTGGTGTCCGACGACACCGGGAGCGTCCTTGCCACTTGGTACAACCAGGCCTATCTGGAGGCGGCTTTCAGGGAGCGGCCGGAGGTTCTTCTGAAGGGTGTCTTGATCAGGCAGCGAGGAGTCTCGACCTTCCTGGTCAAGCGCCATGAGATACTGAGCGAGACGGGCGAGAGCCGCCATATCATGGGCCTCATACCCGTGTATCCCAGCACGGCCGATCTCAGCGTACGTACCATCCGCACTCTACTTCACGAAGCGGCGCCTCGGGCGCACCATCTGGTCGACCCGCTGCCCGCGGCCCTACGGGCGCGCAGGCGTTATCCGGCGAAGGCGGAGGCGGTCTTGTGCTGTCACTTCCCCAAGGATCTGAGGGAGGCCAAGCAGGCTCGGGAACGGCTGGCGTTCGAGGAGCTGCTCCTCCTACAGATGGCCGTATTGGAGCAGAAGAAGGCCAAAGAGGGAGAACGCCGCGCGCGGGCGCTTGGGGCGCCGGGGGAGCTGTCGTTCCGTTATCTAGACGAGCTTCCCTACACCCCGACGGCTGCCCAGAGGAGGGTGATAGCCGAGATCGAGGCCGACCTGGCCCGTACCGTACCCATGCGTCGCCTTCTGCACGGCGATGTGGGGTCGGGTAAGACCATGATCGCGGCCTACTGTTTGCTGCGGGCTGTAGAACAGGGGGCCCAGGGCGCTCTGATGGCACCCACGGAGGTGCTGGCCGACCAACACTACATCGGGCTACAAGAACAGATGGAGCGGCAGGGGGTGCGGTTGGGGCTTCTGAAGGGGAGCCAACCGGCAGGCGAGCGTCGCGCCGTCCGCCGAGCGCTGGAGTGTGGTGAGTTGTCCGTTGTGGTGGGCACCCACGCTCTCATCCAGGAAGGGGTCCGTTTCCACGATCTTCGGCTTGCCGTGGTGGATGAACAACACCGCTTCGGAGTACGGCAACGAGACGCTATCCTCGGAGGAGAGGGCGACCCGGGTCTCTGGCCGCACACTATGCACATGTCGGCTACTCCCATACCGCGGACGCTCAGTCTGACGCTGTACGGAGATCTGGACGTCAGCGTTCTTGACGAGATGCCGGCAGGCAGACGGCCGGTCTCCACTAAGGTAGTGGCGCAGGAGTCACAAGGGCCGATGTGGGAAGCGGTACGAGCGGAGTTGTCGCGCGGCCGGCAGGCATACGTGGTGTGTCCCTTGATAGAGGAGAGCGAGAGCCTGCAGACGGCTTCAGCCCGGCGCGCTTTCGAAGAGCTCGCGGCGGATGAGTTGGCCGGGTTCCGCCTACGATTGCTCCACGGCCAGCTGCCCCCGGCGGAGAAGAGCAGCGCCATGGCCGCCTACACCGCCGGGGAGGTGGACGTGTTGGTGAGCACCTCGGTGATCGAGGTGGGGGTTGATGTGCCCAACGCGACCGTGATGGTCATCATGGGAGCGCGACGCTTCGGTCTTTCGCAGCTGCATCAGTTGCGAGGACGGGTGGGCCGTGGAAGCGAGAAATCCTACTGTTACCTGCTTGCGGAAGGCGAGGATGAGGCCGTGCTTGAACGGCTCGAGCTGTTTTCACGCATCTCCGACGGATTCGCCCTCGCGGAAGCTGATTTGGCCGGTCGCGGGGAGGGACAGCTTTTCGGGGAACGCCAATCGGGCGTCGGGGATCTCGAGGTGGCGTCTCTCGTCAGAGACCGAAGGCTGCTGGAGGAAGCACGCGCCGAAGCTGAGAGCCTGCTCTCGAAGGCGCTCAGATCACGGCCGTCCGCATCGGCTGTGTACGCGCTCGAGGCGGCCCGAGCCCGGTTCGGCGGCAGGATGACGTGGATGGACCGTGTATGAGCGGCAGGCTCCCGAGAAACGTGCGGATCGTGGGCGGCGCAAAGAGGGGTCACCGCCTGAAGGTGGCGCGAGGGGGCGCTACGAGGCCCACCGGTGAACGGGTGCGGGAGGCGATCTTCGACGCCCTAGGGCCGGTGGACGGCCTCAAGGTGCTGGATCTGTTCGCGGGCACCGGGGCCATGGGGCTGGAGGCTCTCTCCCGCGGGGCGGAGCGGTGCGTCTTCGTAGAAGAAGACAGGGGCGTGACCGTCGTGCTTAGAGAGAACATCGCGGCTTTGGGATACGGCTCTCGTTCGCGAGTCATGCTCGCCGGGTACGAGCGGGCCGCGCGCCGTCTTGGGCAGGAAGAGAAGGGGTTTGATTTGCTCTTTGTCGACCCTCCCTATAGAATGCTGGCGGAAGTTGAAGTAACGCTGAAGCCGCTGCTGGCGTCGCTTCTCGCTGAGGACGGCGTGGCGGTTGTGGAAGGCGGCAAGTCGTCCCAGACGACGTTCGGCCAAACTACGGTATTCGACCGGATCTACGGCGACACCAAGGTCATGATGATCACCATGAGGAGGAATATCGCGTGAAGACCGCGCTCTGCCCCGGCACGTACGATCCCGTGACCGTCGGACATGTGGATGTCATCACTCGCTGCAGCGCCATATTCGACGAAGTGGTCGTCGCCGTGGTGGACGATTCGTTCCGCAAGACCGTGCTTTTCAAGGTGGAGGAGCGGGTACGTTTCTTGGAGGAGTCGACCAGGCAACTGCCGAATGTTAGAGTCGTCGTCATGCGCGGGCTGGTGGTCGAATTGGCGCGTGAGGTGGGGGCTCATGTCTTGGTAAAAGGACTTCGGGCCTTCACCGACTTCGAATACGAGTTCCAGATGGCTCAACTCAACCGTAAACTGGACCCCGACTTGGAGACGATGTACCTTATGGCGTCACCTGAGCACTCGTTCCTCAGCTCGAGTGGGGTGAAGGAGATAGCCAAGTTCGGCGGCTGCGTGAGCGACCTTGTCCCTGAAGTCGTAGAGGGTCGTTTCGCAGAAATGTACGGATCCGCGGAGGACTAAGGATGGATGTTCTCGTTCTGATCGACAAACTGGACGATCTCGTCCATGGTGCGAGCACGTTCCCTATGACTGATAAGGTGATGATCGATAGGGATGAGATCTACGACTTGCTCGACCAGATGCGGGCCACCATCCCAGAGGAGATCAAGCAGGCGCGTTGGATCGTCAAGGAGCGCCAGGAGATGCTTCAAGAGGCCAAAGAGGAGTCTGATCGCATCCTGAGCGAGGCCCGGGAGGAGGCTCAACGCCTCGCCAGCGAGCAGGAGGTGGTGAAGAGGGCTCAACGCCAGTCGGAGGAGATCATCCGCGAAGCAGAGGCCCGGGAGCGCGAGATACGCTTGGGCGCCGAGGACTACGCCGACGAGATCCTGAAGACGCTGGAGACCAATCTGGACAAGTTCTTAGCCGCCGTACAACGCGGTCGCGAGCGTTTGCAGAGCGGCCAGTCCGGCGAGGCCGTGTAGCCCCGCCTCCCGCACCACTCAGCGCGAAGGGCGGTCTGGTGCTACTCGATCTGAACGATCTCTCTCTGCGCGCCGGAGAGCGACACGAACGTGTCTACTCCCTGGACGTGGATCCTGTGGTCCTTGGGGGCATCGCCTACCAGGCCCTGCTGCCCGAGGGAGTCACCGTCACGGTGGACAGAGTGGCCGGCGGTTTTGTGGTGTCGATATCCGCGATGGCCAGGGTCTACGGGCCTTGTGCGCGTTGTCTTGCTGAGACGATGGTAGAGGTGACGGCGGAACAGCAGGAGTTCGCTCCCACCGCCCGCGATGGATGGGAAGGTTCCGACCTGAGCGCCTTCGTCGAAGATCTGATCGTGGACGTGGCCGGTCTGACGAGAGAGGCCGTCGTCTTGGCGTTGCCCGAACGACTGGTCTGTTCGGAGGAGTGCAGGGGACTCTGCCCGCAGTGCGGGCAGGATCTGAACGTCGAGAAGTGCGCGTGCGAGGCAAACGCCGGCGACGAACGGTGGCAGAAACTGAGAGAACTAGGGTTTGACGACGAACTCGGCCCTTGAAATATCCCGGCTGATGGGGTACAAATATTCGGTTTCCGTATAGGTCGATAGAGAGGCAGAACATGGCCGTTCCCAAGAAGAAAACCTCGCGTGCACGCAGGGATGCGCGCCGAGCCACCCATGCCCCCAGCGCCCCGACCATCGTCGAGTGTTCGCATTGCCATAGCCCGAAGCTTCCGCACCGAGTGTGCCCGAATTGCGGGATGTACAGGGGTCGACAGGTCATCAAGGAAGAAGAATAGGTCGATATGTCAAGAGTGGCTGAGTATGCCACGAGGAGTTGACGTCACATGCAGATCATAGTGCAAGAGGGCGAGATCTTGGTCAGCCTGATCACGGCCATCCAGGCGCCGGACGAGAATCTGCGGACTATGACCGTGCAGATCGTGACCGGCCCGGGCAAGGTCTATTATCGTGATCTAGAGGTCGTCCGTGTCGAGGTGCGGGAAGGCGCTCTTGAGATCCTCCCCGCCGCCATCGGATCTTTGGCCTGGCTGAAGAAGGGACGGCGTTATCAACTCAAGATCGGTGGAGAGGGCTGAGCAAGAGCTATTCGACCATGTCTAGAATGAAGGACTACGAAAAGACCGGCATTGGATCTGCCGACATGCATGCTTTGTGGCGAGGAACGCTGCCCCCTGGGCGGCGTTTTTCGCTAATGGGGTTCTGACACCCCGCTATCCAGACGGCTACCTAAGAAGGCTGACACGAGGAGGAGTCATGGCGCTGGTGGACCCGGGGAAGATCAGGAATGTCGCGGTGGTAGGTCACCGAGGAGCAGGGAAGACGTCACTCGTGGAGGCGCTCCTCTTCACGGCCGGTGCGAAGAACCGTCTCGGCACCGTCATGGACGGTACTACGACGATGGACCACGATGAAGACGAGATCAGACGGCAGATGACCATCTCCGCCGGTCTTGCGCACGCGGAGTGGGCCCACCACAAGGTCAACCTGGTCGACACTCCCGGTGAGGCCTCCTTCATCACCGAGGCCCTGGGTGCCCTCCCGGTGGTCGAGACGGCCTTAGTGGTCGTCAATGCGGTCACGAAGGTGGAGGTCCAGACGGAGAGACTGTGGAAGAGGGCGCGGGACATGGGTGTGGCTCGGGTCGCGGCGGTCAACATGATGGACCGGGAGCGGGCCTATTTCGGCGAGGTGATGGAGACCCTCAAGGCCCGCTTCGGAGACGAGGTGGTCGCCGTCGCGCTCCCCATCGGAGAAGAAGCCGGGTTCGAGGGTGTGGTCGACCTGGTCGCCGGCAGGGCGTACACCTATTCGGGAAGTGCCGGCAAGGGGATGGAGGGCCCCATTCCCGACGACCTGGAAGAGGCGGCCGCAGAGGCCAGGGAGATATTGGTGGACCGGGTGGCGGAGTCGGATGACGCCCTGCTGGAGAAGTACTTGGAGGGGAACGAGCTCACCCAGGACGAGATCGCCTTGGCCCTGGCGGAAGCCGTCAAGAGTGGTTCGATGTGCCCGGTCATGCCTGTGTGCTCGACGAAGAACATAGGGGTCGACCGGCTTCTCGAGCTGTTGCTGGCCGGTCCATCCCCGGCTGATGTGCCCGAGCGCACGGCCTCAGGGGGAGGCGGTGAGACCGGGGAGACGACGCTCGCGACCGACACGGGCGCGCCGGCGGCTCTATTCGTCTTCAAGACCATCTACGACCAGTTCTCAGGTAGGGTCAACCTGGTCCGCGTCTTCTCGGGCAAGATCGCTACGGATTCACAATTGGTCAACAGTCGGACTGGGGACAAGGAGCGCACAGGGAACATCCTGCTCATGCAGGGCAAAGAGACTAAGGCCATCGAGGAAGCAGGGGCGGGGGACATCGTAGCCCTAGCCAAGTTGAAAGACACCGGTACGGGAGACACCCTGTCCGATCCGGCCCGCCCGGTACGTTTCCAACCTTTGGAGTTCCCGCCCCCCGCGATATCCTTCGCCATCACTCCCAAGACGCGTGGTGATGAGGAGAAGGTCAGCAACGGCCTGCGGCGCCTGGCCGAAGAGGACCCGGCGATGGAGCTGCGTTTCGATTCTCAAACCAAGGAGATGCTCATCTCCGGCACCAGCCAGGTGCACGTGGAGGTCATACTCGACAAGTTGAAGAGGCGCTTCGGGGTGGAGGTGGAACTGCACCCCCCGCAGGTGCCGTACAGGGAGACCATCAGGAAGAAGGCAGGTGCTCAGGGCCGGCACAAGAAGCAAACGGGCGGCCGGGGCCAGTTCGGCGATTGCTGGATCGAAGTGGAGCCGAGACCGCGGGGCGAGGGCTACGAGTTCGAGGACGCTATTTTTGGCGGCGCGATACCACGCAACTTCATCCCGGCGGTGGAGAAAGGCATAGTGGAAGCCATGGAACAGGGCGTCGTGGCCGGATATCCCGTCGTGGACGTGAAGGTGAAGCTCTACGACGGCTCGTACCATACTGTCGATTCATCGGAACTCGCCTTCAAGCTCGCCGGCTCCCTTGCGTGGAACAAGGCCATGTCTGAGGCTGTACCGGTGCTTCTGGAGCCGGTGATGAACGTGGAAGTGACGGCTCCGGAAGAGAACATGGGCGATATCATGGGTGACCTTTCCGGCCGTCGCGGCAGACCACAGGGCAGTGAGGCTATGGGCGAGATGCATGCCATCCGGGCCCAGGTGCCACTGGCCGAGATGCTGACGTACGCGCCGCAGCTCAGGTCGATGACCGGCGGTCGAGGCTCGTTCACGCTCGAGTTCGACCACTACGAAGAAGTCCCCTCTCATCTCTCGGAGAAGATCGTGGCGGAGGCAAAAGCACGAAAGGCGGCTGAGTGATATGGACAAATGGATCTGTTTGGTCTGCGACTACGTCTACGACCCGGCCGTGGGAGATCCCACCCAGGGAGTACCCCCGGGCACGGCTTTCGAGGACCTGCCCGAAGACTGGGTCTGTCCCGACTGTGGGGTGGGAGTGGAGGAGTTCGAGAAGGTGGAGGACGAATAGGAAGTCAAGACTTCCGTACAAGTGAAGCCCGTCGTTCGGCGGCCCCCCGGGGCCGCCGAACGCGTCTCAGGGCCCTCCAGAGGTCGGCCGCTTCAGATTCAAGCCTCATCCTCCGATGAAGGGTGGAGGAGGCCTGCAACGATTGTTGTATAATTTAGTGCATGCAACTCTCATCTGTTGCTGGAGGGACGTTGGACGACGCCAGACCACGGCGGGTAAGTGATCTCTTGCGGGATGGCTTTGAGGGGTTCTCGCGATCCCAGAAGGCCATTGCGCGCTACATCATCGACCACCTCGAAGAAGTGGGCTATTTGAGCGCGGAGGAGTTGGGGCGGAAGGGCAACACCTCGAGCTCCACGGTGGTGCGCTTCGCCCAATCGCTCGGCTTCAACGGCTATCCGGAGCTACAGAAGGCGGCGCGCGACGAGTACAGATTGGGAGCGACCGCCCGGCCGGTGGTGCACGAGGATCAGCTGGGATTCTCCATAGAGGAGGATGTTCTCACTAGGTCGCTGCGCACCGACGGTCTCAGCCTGGAGGAGACCATCAGCAAGAACAGCCTGGAGCGCTTCAACCGGGCCGTACACATGCTGGCCGAGGCCGGAACGGTGCTGGTGGTGGGTCTCCACGAGGCTTCAGTAGTGGCGCAGCACGCGTCATATGTCTTCGAGTTGCTGGGGATCCCCTGTCTGGCGGTGACCGACAGCACGGAATCGAACGTGGCGAGACTTGCACGTCTCGGACCGGGTGATGTATTGATGGCAGTAGGGTTCCGCAGGGCCCATTCCGTGACCATCTCGTTCGCAGAGAAGGCGGCCGCGCAGAACGCGGACGTTATAGTCGTCACCGACAACTCCTTATCCGAACTGGCCGATAAGGGGACGGTGACTTTGTACGCCGACATCGATTCCACCTTCTTCGCACATTCGCTGGTGGGGCCTATCAGCTTGGTGAGCGCGTTGGCGGCCGCCGTCTACAGCCGGGATCGGGACCTCTACGATGCGCGGGTGAGGGCGGTCCGTGACAAAGCGGCGGAGTCGGGCTGGCTGCGCTGAAGGGTTTCACAACGGCGGACGCGTTGAAGGCGTCCGGGGCCTCGGCTAAACTCAAGAGCAGGCGGAATCCATGACACCACACCGGTGCTCGAGCGGAGGTCTGTGACATGGCGGGGCATTCAAAGTGGGCAGGGATCAAGCACAAGAAGGCATTGGTCGACGCGAAGAGGGGCAAACTCTTCGGCAAGTTGGCCCGGGCCATCACGGTGGCTGCGCGTGAAGGCGGCGGGGATCCCGATCACAACGCGACGCTGGCCCAGGCCATTGTCAAGGCCAAAGACGCGAACATGCCCTACGACAACATCGACCGGGCCATCAAGAAAGGCACTGGGGAGGGGGCGGACGCGGAAGCGTTCCAGCATCTCACGTACGAAGGTTACGGCCCGAACGGGGTGGCCGTGTACGTCACGGCTCTCACCGACAACAAGAACCGCACCGCCGCAGATATCCGCTTCGCGTTCGACCGGGTGGGCGGCAAGCTGGGCACCGACGGGTCGGTGGGATGGATCTTCGAGCGTAAGGGGGTCGTCTTCGTCGATGCCGCGGAGCAGGACGAGGACGAGTTGATGATGGCCGTCATCGACGCCGGAGCGGAGGATGTCTTGGCTGAGGACGACATGTACGAGGTCAGGTGCGATGTGGCCGATTTCATGAGTTTACGCAAGAGCTTGGAGGAAGCGGGGATAGCCTATACGTCGGCCGAACTCACGATGATTCCTAAGAACACGGTGGCGCTTGACGAGGCCGACGCCCGCAAGACCCTCAGGCTGCTGGACGCATTGGAGGACAACGACGACGTGCAAGAGGTCTATGCCAACTTCGATATCCCCGACGATGTAATGCAAGCGCTGGCCGAGTGATGACGGCCTCATCTTCATGAGCGGGGTGGAAGGCCGAGTGATCTTGGGGCTGGACCCCGGAACGGCCTCCACGGGCTTCGGCGTGATATCGGTGGTGGGAAACCGGTTTCGGGTCATGGAATATGGAGTGGTCGAGACGGCTGCGGGGCTTGCGCTCGAACGCAGGCTTGAGCAGATCTACAGCGACGTAGGAGAGGTCCTGAAGCGGCACCGACCGGTCGCGACGGCCATCGAGGCGCTCTTCTTCAATGCAAACGCCCGCACGGCCCTCGCAGTGGGACAGGCGCGGGGTGTGACACTACTCGCCTGTTCGCAGGTGGGCTGTCAGGTGTACGAGTATACGCCACAGCAGGTCAAGCAGGCTGTGGTGGGGTATGGAAAGGCCGACAAGAAGCAGGTGATGGAGATGGTCCGCGTGTTGTTGGGAATGGCGGAGACGCCGCGGCCCGACCATGCTGCCGATGCACTGGGAGTAGCCATCTGTCATGCCAACAGCTCCGGGGTCCTGGAGAGGATCGCTCGGAGTCAGGCTGCTACGGCTGAGCGACGAAGGCCTCGATGATCGAGCGCATCACAGGTACGGTGGCGGCAAAGACGGCCGACCACGTGGTCGTCGACGTCGGAGGCGTGGGCTTCCTACTGGATGTGTCGGCCGTCACCCTGAGCGACGTCGCCGCCGTAGGGGAGCAGACGCTGCTTTTCACCCACCTGCACGTACGAGAAGACGTCCTACAACTGTACGGTTTCTCCACCGAGGAGGAGCGCGAGCTGTTCCGGCAGTTCCTGGGGGTCAGTAAGATCGGACCCAAGATCGCCTTGGCGGCTCTCTCCTGCAGGCGGGCTCGCGACCTGAGGAAGGCACTTGCAACCGGCGATGTGGCTCTGTTCGCATCGGTGCCCGGCATCGGGAAGAAGACGGCTGAGCGCCTGATTCTTGAGCTGCGGGAGAAGATGGGTGACGTCGACCTGGTCGGAGGGTCGGAGACGGCCGGCGGGGCCACAACAGAGGCGGGCTCGATACCGCTGGCGAGGGCAGCGCTTGTGGAGCTCGGCTATAGCGTCCTTGAGGCCGACAAGCTGCTGAGTCCTCTCGACGCTGAGCTTCCGGTGGAGGAACTGATACGCGAAGCTTTGACCAAACGCGTGTGATCTGTCTATGACACACGCAGAGATTAGAGTGCGATGAGCGACGAAGATAGACTGGCAGACCCGGAGGAGGTACCCCTCGAGCAGGAGCTCGAACGCACGTTGCGACCCCGTTCGCTCGCGACTTTCGTGGGGCAGCCCGTCCTCCGTGAACAGCTGCAGATATTCATAGAAGCAGCCACCTCCCGTGGCGAGCCGCTCGATCACGTACTCCTCGCCGGCCCTCCGGGGTTAGGCAAGACGACACTCGCCAACATCATCGCCCTAGAGATGAGGGTGAACATCGTCACCACATCGGGCCCGGCCCTGGAGCGCAAGGCCGACATGGCCGCCATCCTCACCCATCTCCAGGAAGGCGACGTGCTTTTTATCGACGAGATCCATCGACTCAACCGCTCCATCGAGGAGATCCTGTATCCGGCGATGGAGGACTTCGAGATCGATATCGTCATAGGGCAGGGGCCGAGTGCCCGCACCATCCGCCTGCCGGCGGAGCATTTCACCCTCATCGGCGCGACCACGCGCAGCGGGCTCATCACCACTCCGCTTCGCGATCGTTTCGGTTTCTCGCATCGACTCGACTACTACTCCGTGGACGACTTGGCGCTGATCGTGCGGCGGTCGGCCGAGATCCTCTCTGTGGGCCTAGACGACGAGGGGGCACAGGAGTTGGCCCTGCGGTCGCGCGGCACTCCCCGTATCGCCAACCGTCTGCTCAGGCGGGTGCGCGACTATGCGCAGGTCCGTCATGAGGGACGCATCTCCAGGTCGATCGCTCTGGAGGCTCTGCGGCTCTTCGAGGTTGACGATGAAGGGCTCGACAGAGTCGATCGCGAGATCTTGAATCTCATCCTCCATAAGTTCGACGGCGGTCCGGTCGGGCTTTCGACACTCGCCGTGGCCATCGGTGAGGAGGCGGACACCATCGAGGACGTATACGAACCGTTTCTGTTGCAGCGTGGCTTCCTGATGCGTACTCCGCGCGGGCGGGTGCTTACACGGTTGGGATACGAGCACTGCGGGGTGACGCCGCCGGCAGCTACGCGGCCGGCACCTCCCGACACACTGTTCAACTGAAGGAGTGGAGTGGGTTGCGGCGATGACGAGACTCATGCTCCATGTGTGCTGCGGTCCCTGCGCGAGTGCCACGATCCCTTTCTGGAGACAGAGAGGCGTCGATCCGGTGGGGCTGTTCTTCAACCCCAATATCCATCCGCTGCTCGAATACCGCCGACGGCTCACCGGGGCCCACGAGGTGGCCGATATGAGTAGGGTGGAGCTGGTCACCGACGAGGCGTACGACCCCGAGGTCTGGTTCGGCTCGGTGGCGGGAGAGGCCGGGACGCGGTGCAGTCGGTGCATCGGTCTGCGACTCGAGCGGACGGCCCGCGAAGCCGTTGCGCTGGATTGCGACGCGTTCTCCACCACCCTGGCCATCAGTCCCTGGCAGGACCATGAGGCCATCGCGACCGAGGGTGCCCAAGCCGCAGAACGTCATGGGGTGGAGTTCGCCTACGAAGACCTCCGGCCTCTGTACAGAGAATCGCGCCGGCTCAGCAGGGAGTGGGGGATCTATCGCCAGAAGTACTGCGGATGCCTGGTGTCGGAGTGGGAGAGATACCGTGGGTCTTGAGGCGGGCGGCTCTACACCCGTCGCCCTGCGGTCGCCATGCGTCTAGAGGAACTCGATTTCCACATCCCGCAGAACTTGATCGCTCAGGAACCGACCGACCCCCGGGATTCCTGCCGGCTCATGTCTCTGGCCGCAGACGGGAGGAGAGAGCATCTCGTGTTCTCAGACCTTCCTGATCTGCTGCGACCGGGCGACACCCTCGTACTCAACGATTCGCGCGTGTTGGCGGCCAGGGTTGAAGCCCGGAGGCTCACCGGTGGCCTCATCGAAGCGTTGTTCTTGAGGCCGTGTGAAGAGACCGGGCGTTCGTGGGAGATCCTTGCCCACCCATCCCGTCGCCTGCGCGCCGGAGAGGAGCTGGAGCTGGCCGATGGTTCTCGGCTGACCCTCCGAGCCGCGCTCGGGCAGGGGCGTTGGGTGGTCGAGGGCCCGTCCGAGCGTTCCATGATCGACATCATGGAGAAGCAGGGGAGGCTGCCTCTGCCTCCTTATATCCACACCTATCCGGATGACCCGGCTTCGTATCAGACCGTGTTCGCCTCACGGCCGGGGTCCGCGGCCGCCCCGACGGCCGGCCTGCATTTCACTTCCGAGCTGTTGGAGGTCCTGAGGCAGGCCGGAGTCCGGTCGGCCTGCGTGACGTTGCACGTCGGTCTAGACACCTTCCTACCCATCCACGAAGAGATCGTCGAGGCGCACCATATCCACCGAGAGAGGTACTATGTGGGGGCGCAGGCTCTGGAGACCATACGTGACACTCTCGTCTCGCGCGGACGAATAGTCGCAGTGGGCACGACGGTCACCCGGGTCTTGGAAACCCTGGCAGGGAACGGGGCACTAGACTCTTCAACGCCGGGAGAGCCCATCTGGGGAGAGACCGATATTCTCATCACCCCCGGGCATGTGTTCCGCGCAGTCGACGTCCTGCTCACCAACCTTCATCTGCCGCGCAGCACTGTTCTCGCTCTGACCATGGCTTTCGCCGGGGTCGGGCGACTGCGCGAGGCCTACGCGGAAGCCGTGGCTATGCGGTACCGTTTCTTCAGTTTCGGTGATGCCATGCTGATCGAGAAGCTCCAAGGAGGCGCCGGTGCGAACGGTTGATGGGCTCCCCGATTTCCCATTCGTGCTGGAGGCTCAGGATGGGGAGGCCCGCGCCGGGCGTCTTGAGACTCCGCACGGCGTCGTGGAGACTCCCTGCTTCATGCCCGTGGGCACCAAGGGCTCGGTCAAGGCCATGAGCCCGGAACGTCTGAGGGCTGTGGGCGCTCAGATCATCCTCGCCAATACATATCACCTCGCTCTGCGTCCCGGCAGTGAGACGGTGCGGCGATTGGGCGGGTTGCACCGCTTCATGCAATGGGACGGCCCGATACTGACCGACAGCGGCGGGTACCAGGTGTTCAGCCTCAGGGACACTGCACACATCGCCGACGACGGGGTCGAATTCCGTTCCATCTACGACGGGTCCAGGAACGTGTTCACGCCGGAGCGCGCTATGGCCGAGCAGGCAGCCCTCGGTGCAGACCTTGTCATGTGTTTCGACCAGTGTCCTCCCGGTTCGGCCGACGAATCGGAGATCGGGAAGGCGGTGGAGCGCACGGCGGTGTGGGCCGCGCGCTGCAAGAGCGCTCACCAGGAGAGGGGAGGACTCGGCGCCGATGGACCCCAGATGCTGCTCGGGATAGTCCAAGGAGGAGTGGTGGAGCGCCTTCGGCGAGAGAGTGTCGAACAGCTGCTCGCGATCGGCTTTCCCGGCTATGCGATAGGCGGACTCACCGTGGGAGAAGACCGGGACGCCATGCTCGAGACCACCTCCTTCACCACTTCGCTGCTCCCGGCCGAGAGGCTCCGTTACTTCATGGGCATCGGTGACCCCGAGGGCCTCGTGGAGGTCATAGCCCGCGGGGTGGACATCTTCGATTGTGTGCTTCCTACACGCACGGCGCGTATGGGCACGGCCTTCACGAAACAGGGTAGGCTCAACCTGCGTAATGCCGAGCACGCGTCATCAGACACGCCGCTCGAGGAAGGCTGTCCCTGCACCGCCTGTATGGGGTTCTCGAGGGGCGCCATCCGGCATTTCGTGATGCAGAAGGAGATACTGGGACTCATGCTGCTCACGGAGCACAACCTGACCTTCCTCACAGGACTCGTCCGCCGCGCGCGGGAAGCGATACTGGCAGGAGGGTTCTCCGCCTTCCGAAGGGAAAAGTGTACTGCGTGGTAAGATAGCTGGTCGCGAATAAAGACTCCGTGTCCGCCCGCGCACAGGCGGGCGGGACTCACCAAGGAGGACAGGTTGACCGGGTCATCTTGGATGCTGATCATCTATGTGGTTGCGTTCATCGCCATCTTCTATTTCATGGCGATCAGACCGCAACAGAGGCAGCGCCGTGCCCATCAGGCCCTGCTCTCGGCGCTGAAGAAGGGCGACCGGATCGTCATGGCTTCCGGCATCTACGGCACAGTGAAACGGGTGGAAGAGAACATGGTGGTCGTCGAGGTGGCCAAAGGCGTCAACATGAAGATAGCGCGGCGTGCTGTGGCCGAGATCATCAGGGACAGCACCGAGGCGCGCGCCGTCGCTCCGGAGGGCCCATCCACGAGTCGTAGCAAGCGCTGGAGGGCGGACATCGAGGCGGGCGCCTCGGATGATATGGATACAGGGGGAGGCGATTCGGCTGAAGACGCCGACGATGATCCCTGGAGCAAGGATGTTTGGAAGAAGGACGACTAACGTCTCCTAGTTCCTCTCCGTGTTGGAAAGCCGCGGCGTCAGAAGGGCCGCAGGTCTCGTTGACAGTGCTGCCGTGGTGACCTATTCTCGTGCCCTGTGGCCGGAGGGGCCTGCAAAGGATGGCCGCCGGATTCGCTATTGAACCGTTCCTCAGGAAGGTGCGTCCTTGTCCAGAATACAGCGCGACGTGGTGATACTGATCATAGTGGCGATACTCATCGGCGTCGCCGCCTACTTCGCTTTCCCAGTGTCAAAGACTAAGCTGGGCCTCGATTTGCAGGGAGGCCTTTCGGTCATCCTCGAGGCGAAGGACCCCTCCATCAGCAACTTCAGCAGCAAGATGGACCGTGCCAGAGAGATCATCCAGAGCCGCGTGAACAAGTTAGGCGTGGCCGAGCCCGAGATCCAGCGGCTGGGCGACTCCAAGATCAGCGTCCAACTGCCGGGAATCGACAACCCGGAAGAGGCCATGGAGGTCATCGGCAAGACGGCCCTGCTCCAATTCTTCGACGTGAATGATTTCGGCGCACCGTACGCGAGCGAAGCAGAGGCTTTGGCCGCCGCGAGCGTGGCTTCCGCGGACGATCTGCCCGAAGGGACCCAGTTGATCTTCTGGCCGGTGAGAGGGGATGCCACCCACGACCAATACTTCCTGGTCTCGGCTGAGCCGGCCCTGACGGGGGACATGCTCAAGGACGCACAGAGTTCCTTTGAACAGCTGAACAACAACCCCAAAGTAGATATGCAGTTCACGAGCGAAGGGGCGGAGGTTTTCGCCCAGGTGACCAAGAGGATGGCAGAGACCTCTCAGATAACGGGGCAAGATCAGTTGCTCGCCATCGTCTTGGACGGGGTCGTCGAGTCGGCGCCTCGCGTGCTGGGGGAGATAACAGGCGGCAACGCCGAGATCACGGGTAAGTTCACCCGGGATGAGACGCGGAATCTGGCTCTGGTGTTGCAGACCGGCGCTCTGCCTATCGAGCTGCAACCGGTCAGCAAGAACGAGATCGGCGCCACTCTGGGCAGGGCGGCCCTTGACCAGGCCTTGGTCGCGGGGCTTGTGGGGGTGGCGCTCATAATAGTGTTCATGATCGCCTATTACCGTCTTCTGGGTGTGGTGGCCAGCATCGCGCTCTTCGTCTATGCCGTCCTGTTCCTTGGGATACTGAACGCGGTAGGGGTGACCATGACCCTACCGGGCATCGCGGGGATGATCCTCACCTTCGGCATGGCGGTGGACGCCAACGTGCTCATCTTTGCGCGCATGCGCGACGAGGTGGCCGCGGGCAAGACGATCGGAGCCGCTACCAGCGCCGGATTCAGTAAGGCTTTCAGGGCCGTGTTCGACTGCAATATGACCACCATCATCACCGCGATCATCCTGTTTTGGGCCGCAAGCGGCGGCGTCAGAGGATTCGCGCTCACCCTCGGGATAGGCGTGGCGCTCTCCTTCTTGACCGCGGTGCTTGTGACCCGCTCCCTGCTCAGCGTGTTGAGCGGCTGGAAGCTGTTCCAGAACCGCAGACTGCTTGGACTGCATGTGCCGCGGGCGAAGGTGCTCTCGCCGGATAAGGGGGGGCGGTCATGAGAGTGGTCCCGTTCATGCGCTACAAGTGGTGGTTCATCGTATCGCTTAGCGCGGTGACGGTTTTCGCCATCATCGCCGTGTTCATCGTGGGGCTGGACCTCGGCATCGATTTCAAGGGCGGAGTCCGAATGCAGGTGGGCTTGGAGCAGCAGGCTTCCGAAGGCGAGGTCCGCTCCCTGGTCAGAGATCTAGGTATTCAGGACCCGGTGGTGCAGACGGTCAAAGGAGCGAGTGGCACCTACTCCTTCATGATCACCGCCGAGGAGATGGACGAGACGCAGCAGAACGCGGTCGAAGCTGCACTGGAGTCCCGATTCGGGGTCGACGAAGGGTCTTTGGCCGTAGAACGGGTCGGTGGCAGCTTCAGTAAGGAGACGACCAACCGGGCGTTCATAGCCATAGCCATAGCCGTTGTGGCCATCATCGCCTATCTCACGCTGCGGTTCGAGTTCAAATTCGCCCTCCCGGCTATCGTCTCTCTTGTGCACGACGTCGGTCTTACCTTGGGTATCTACGCGGCCACCAACCGTTTGGTGACGGCCGCCACTGTGGCGGCCATCTTGACGATCTTGGGCTACTCCGTCCACGACACGATCGTCGTCTTCGACCGCATGCGCGAGAACACCCATCTGATGAAGAGAGAGACGTATGGGGAGATGGCCGATCTGTCCATCGCCCAGACGGTCGTCCGTTCCATCAACACGAGCGTGAGTACCCTGCTACCACTGCTGGCTATATTGATCTTCGGCGGCCCGACCCTGAACGATTTCGCCTTCGCGCTCACGATCGGTGTGATCACCGGCACGTATTCTTCGTTCTTCGTAGCGACGCCGCTGGCGGTGCTTCTGAAGGAGAGGGAGCCTCGCTATCGCAAGCGACTGCAGGCGGCCGCGGCGGGTGCAGGCGCAGCTGTGGATGTGGGCACGGCGGCGGAAGCGGTGCTGCCTGAACAAGGGGCGAAGACGGCCTCCGCCAAATCGAGCGGCGTCAAGAGTAACGCTCCTAAGCCGTCGCAGGGCCGGGTTTCGCAGAAGCCGAAGAAAGGTAAGACAAGCAGCAAGCGACCGGCAGGGAAGGGAACCAAGCGGACGTCTCGTTGAGAGGAGGACGCCGTGACCGAAGAGGCCGAGAACAAGAACGGTACTGAGACCAAGGGGATCACCGGACAGGCCATCCGGGATTTGATAGAACGTACTTTTCTAGCAGGCATGGGGGCTGCCGCTTTGACAAAGGACCGGGTCCATGAGTTGGTGGAGGACCTCGTCCGTCGCGGACAGTTGAGTAGCGATGAGGGTCGTGACGTGATCGACCGACTCGTTGCGCGGAGCCGTGAAGAGGCGCGCACGGTTATCCAGCGGGCGGATTCATCGCTGCAGGGTGCGTACCGCGATCTGGGCATCAGCACCAAGCGCGAACTGGAAGACTTGGACTTCCGGATCCGCCAACTCGAGATGCGGGTGCAGCTCCTCGAGGCCGCCGCCGACGCGAACCAGGAACCTGGTTCGGCGGCAGAGAACAAAGCCAGAAGCTAGGCCGTCCCGGGTATCCGCCCAGGCGCCGGAAGGGTGCCGCCTTGCAGTCGATTCAGCTACTGCATCCGGTCAGGAGGCGTCTCCGCAACCTAGAGAGGATGCGGGAGATATCCCGGGTCGCTGTGCGGCATGGTTTCGGGTATTTCTTCGAGCGTCATAAACTTCTTGGCCTGATCCCTCGCTGGCGGCCGGTCAGTACCCGCCTACCGACGCAGCGGGGCCGGCATATCCGGGAGATGCTGGACGAACTGGGTCCCACGTTCGTCAAGTTCGGCCAACTGCTGAGCACCCGGCCCGACATCGTCCCGCCCGACATCGTCGAAGAGCTGGTCAGACTCCAAGACGACGTGTCGCCCTTCGACTTCTCCATCGTCGATCAGGTTATAAGGGAGGATCTGGGGTTGACGATCGTACGGGCCTTCGAAAGCTTCGATGCCGAGCCGTTGGCGTCCGCCTCCATCGGCCAGGTGCATTCGGCTCGACTCCCCGGCGGCCGAAAAGTGGTTGTGAAGGTACAAAGGCCGGATGCAGCGCGCCGTATCGGGCAGGATATCGAGCTGTTGCTTCAGTTCGCCGAGCTTCTGGAAGGGCGACTGGAGATCGGGTTCTCGCTCGTGGAGCTCGTGCGGGAGTTCGCGCGTACCATCAACCGAGAGCTCGACTACGTGCTCGAAGCACGGAACGCGGCCCGTTTCTCCGCCAACTTCGCCGACGACGACAGCGTGCGCATCCCCGCCCTGTTCGCGCGCTACTGCAGTTCCCGTATCCTCACCATGGAGCGCATCGAAGGACCGACACTCAATGATCCCGCGATCATGGCTCTTCCCTTGGAGGAGCGAAAAGTGCTGGCGGAGACGATCTCCGCCTGCTGGTTCAGGCAGATCCTCCACCATGGTTTCGTACACGCCGACCCGCATCCGGCGAACATAGTGTACCTGGGGGAGGGCAGGATCGGCCTGCTGGATTTCGGGATGGTGAGCGTTCTGCGTGCCGACGACCTTGAAGAAGGTACGAAGCTGTTCTTGCGGGTCATGCGATCAGATATACCCGGCATAAAGCGCTCTTTGAAACGCTTGGGGATGCAGTGGCACCCGGCTGTCGATGAGGCCGTGACTCAGGCCATCGAGGATAGCTTCAGTCGTTATTTCGGGGTATCGGTCAAGAACGTCGACGTCCGGACACTTCTCCACCAGGTGATCGAGCTTGTGTATTCGCTGCGGCTGCGTCTGCCCAGCCGGTTCCTTGCCCTGGATAAGGCGGTGCTCACGCTGGAGGGAGTTGTGAACCGGCTCTATCCCGACATCAACCTCTTCGAGATCGCCGGCCGATACACCGGCGAGTTGAAGTGGGGCTTGGTCGACCCACGACGTGTCCCCACACGGCTGCAACGGTACGCGGCCGAGTACGCCCAGATCTTCAGCGAATATCCTCTTCAGGTGTACGACGTGTTGAACGAATTGAGAGACGGGGAGGTCGAGATCAAGTTCCGTCACACCGGCTTGGAGGGGATGATCCACCGGCTCGATGTGATCGCCAACCGCGTGGTGGTAGCTTTGGTGAGTATCGCGCTGGGCGTCACCGGCATGGCGGTGGCCGTTACGGTCGATGGCGGGCCGCAAGTGGGCGGTCTCTCCTTGTGGGGCATACCCGGACTAGTCGCGGCCCTCATTTTCGGGGTATGGCTGATCTACGCCATCATCCGCTCGGGCAGGCTCTGACCCTGTATGAATCACAGGGGCGCGTGGGCCCACATGCTGCGCGGACGTGCATTCCGTCCTCCCCGGCCGCTATAGTGTCCTCGACATGAGTGGGAGCAGTGACACCGAACGGACCTCCTGGGCGGTCAATCCCTATCCTTGGCGCGAGACGCAGGCGCTGGCCGACGAGTTAGGTCTCCCTCCGATCGCGGCCATGGTGCTGGCCGGCCGGGGTCTGGCGGATCCGGCGGAGGCCAAGGCGTTTCTCGAATGCTCGTACCCCTTGCCCGACCCCTTCCTCTTCGGCCACATGGAGGCCGCTGTGACCGTTCTTGGTGACGCCGTTCGTCAGGGTAGGCGGATCGTCATCCACGGTGACTACGACGCCGACGGCATCACCGCCACGGCGTTGATGCTCTGCGGGCTCCGTGACCTGGGCATCCGGCCCGAGTGGTACCTGCCCAGCCGGTTCAACGAGGGCTTCGGTCTATCGCGTACGGCCGTGGAGACCATCGCCGCCGGCGGCCCCGCGGTGCTTGTGACGGTCGACTGTGGTGTCAACTATCCAGAGGAGGTCGCGCTGGCGAAAGAAGCCGGGCTGGATGTGGTCGTCGTCGATCATCACCGACCGGGATCTGAGCTCCCGGACTGCTGCGTGATCCACCCCGTCGTGGGTGATTACCCGCACAGCGACTTGTGTGGAGTCGGTCTGGCGCTCAAGGTCATGCATGCGCTGCACATCCGGCTGGAGAGGGCCGGCGCCGACTCACTTCCCGAGCGACTCTATCCGCTTCTCGATTTGGTGGCCTTGGGCACCGTCGCCGATCTGGCCACACTCCAGGGCGAGAACCGCTACTACGTGCGGGAGGGTTTGAAACTCATCGCCATAGGACAGCGGGTCGGCATCCGTGCGCTGGCCTCTGTTTCGGGATGCACGGGAGCTGCTGATTCGAGCACCGTGGCATACCGGTTGGCGCCGCGGCTTAACGCCGCCGGGCGGCTGGCCGATCCGGCGCCGCCACTGAGACTCCTGTTGACCGAGGACGAACGCGAAGCGTCCAAACTGGCTGCCGAGCTTCATGAGTTGAACGGTGCGCGCCAGGAGGTCGAGCGGCGGATACTCGAGGAGGCCATGGAGCAGGTGGAAGGGCTGAGCGCACTCCCTCCGGTCATTGTGTTGGCGGGCCGGGAGTGGCACGAGGGCGTCGTGGGCATCGTGGCCTCCCGGCTGGTGGAACGTTACCATCGTCCCAGCATCCTGCTCGGCGTCCGCGAAGAGGTGGCCAAGGGCTCGGGGCGGAGTGTGCCCGGTTACGATCTCATGACGGGCTTGAAGGCCGCGGCCGACTTTTTGACCGTATACGGAGGCCATACGCAGGCTGCGGGGCTGACTCTCCCGGCCGAGCGGGTAGACGGCTTCCGCCGCGTGATGGAGGAGCATGCCGGCCGGATGCTCGACGAGCGTTCCCTGACGCCTGTATTCCATGCAGATGCGGTGCTGCGGGGTGTCGATGTCGATGTGGATACTGCGCTTGCCCTGGCCTCGCTGGGGCCTTTCGGGAGCGGCAACCCCCGCCCGCGACTGCTGCTTGTTGGGGCCGAGATGAAGGATGCCCAAGCCACGCGGGGCGGAGCTCACCTGCGTTGCACTGTGCAACTCGACGGGATCAAGGTCCGGGGAATAGGTTTTGGGATGGGAGAGAAGGCCACCGGACTGCAGGAACGGCCTGGAGGCCGTCTGGTGGGGGTGCAGCTCAGGGTCGACGAATGGCAGGGGACGCCCCGCCCCGAGTTCCACATAGAGCGCATCGGAGACTCGGAAGATGCCTCGGTCGGGCCGCCGGAGCGGAGGGAAGAACGGAGGCTTCCGCGGCCTGTGACTCATGACGGCGGGGAGGGCGGCGTTCTGCCGTCAGATGCGGAGGCGTTTGTCGGCATGCCGCCCGCCCGGGATCTGAGGGATCAACCGGATCTGATGAGCGCATTGGCCCAGGTGGTGGCGACCGGTGAGCGCGTGTTGATCGTCACGAGTTCCGTGACGCGCGCCTCGAGAGACGCACGGGTTCGATTGCCCTTGGAGGCGCTTGGAGGCGGAGAAACAGCCACCTACAAACGAGAGTCCGATGCGACGGACGCGGAATCTCTGAAGGCGCCCAGGGTGCTTGTAGGGGATTGGGAGGCCGCCACTGAGGCCGGTTGGGTGGCCGCAGATCGGGCCCATGTGGTCGTGGTGGATCCTCCCTATCGAGCCGGCCACCTGGCCTTCCTACGGGACGTCAAGAACCGGGGGGCCGTGGTGCACCTCTGTTACGGGCAAGAGGAGAGATTGGCGACTGCCGGGCTGTTGCGCTACACCGTGCACCCGCGTTTCGCGATGGTTTGTGTGTACAGGGCGATGCAGGAGTCGGAGGGGACAGATGACGGTGTGTTCGAACGTGCCCGTGAGTTGGGTAGGAAGGAAGCCGGGGTCGACCTCTCTGAGAGGGCGCTGAGGCGGGCTCGTGCCATCCTGGCCGAGCTCGGCATAGAACACCCCTTCCCTGGGGAAGGTAAACTAGAAGCACGGAGCGTCTCCGCGTACGTTGCGGCGGAGGCGGACTATGAGGAGTGTTCGAAGCTGTGCTTGACCCTCTGAGAACCGCTCGGAAGAAGGCAGCCGCCGATCCGCCGGGCTCCTTGAGTCGTCAGGAGGTCGTCGAGCAATATCGCTCGTCGCTCGACGAGCTTTTCGGAAGGATCGAGGAATACAACCCCGGGTTCGACCGGGGACTACTGAACCGAGCCTTCGAGACCGCCGCCTTCCAGCATCAGACGCAGACGAGGGCAAGTGGAGAGGCCTACATATACCACCCTCTCGGAACGGCCGGCATCTGTGCCGATCTCAAGCTGGACAGCGCGACTCTGGCGGCCGCTTTGCTTCACGATGTCGTCGAAGACACGGGTATATCTGCCGATGCTGTGCGGGAGGAGTTCGGGGATGAAGTCGCCCTGTTGGTCGACGGTGTGACCAAGCTCTCCCAGATGTCTTTCAGCACCATCGAAGAGGAACAGGCTGAGAACATCCGCAAGATGATCGTGGCCATGGCCAAGGATATCCGGGTGATCCTCATCAAACTGGCCGACCGGCTCCACAACATGCGCACCTTAGGCTATCTGGGTAAGGAGAAACAGATACAGAAGGCCAAGGAGACACTGGAGGTCTACGCTCCGCTGGCCCACAGGCTGGGGATCGAATCCATCCGTTGGGAGCTCGAAGATCTCGCCTTCATGACCCTCCACCCTCGTAAGTACAACGAGATCCAACACATGGTCGCTCAGCGCAGGGCCGATCGTGAGAAGGACGTGGAAGAAGCTCGGTCGATCCTTGCCGATGAGCTGGTGACGGTGGGCATCGACGGGGAGATCGTTGGAAGGGCCAAGCACTTCTACTCCATCTACGACAAGATGGTGCGGCGGGGTAAGGAATTCAACGAGATCTACGACCTTATCGCCCTTCGGGTGCTGGTTGGCTCGGTCAAGGATTGCTATGCCGCTTTGGGCATCATCCATTCGTTATGGAAGCCGGTGCCGGGCCGCTTCAAAGACTACATCGCGATGCCTAAATTCAACATGTACCAGTCCCTCCACACGACGGTGATGGGCCCGCAGGGCAAACCGTTGGAGATCCAGATCCGTACTCGAGAGATGCACGAAACGGCTCAGTACGGCATCGCCGCCCACTGGGTCTACAAGGACAGAGGCAGGGGAGCACAGAAGTCCGACGCGCACCTGGAGAAGCTCCAATGGTTGCGGCAGATCATGGACTGGCAGTCGGAGACCAAGGACGCAGGCGAGTTCATGGAATCCCTGCATATCGATCTCTTTCGGGACGAAGTATACGTGTTCACCCCTAAAGGCGAAGTCAAGAGCCTGCCCGCAGGATCCACCCCGGTGGACTTCGCATACGCCATCCACACCGACGTGGGCCATCGCTGCATAGGAGCAAAAGTCGACGGGCGGATCGTGCCGTTGACCTACAAACTGCAGTCGGGGGACATCGTCGAGATCCTTACTTCGAGGACGGCCCAGGGACCCTCCCGTGACTGGCTGCAGTTCGTGGAGAGCTCGGGGGCCCGCAACAAGATCCGCCAATGGTTCAAACGGGAGAGACGTGAAGACGCCGAGCACCTGGGGCGAGAGGCCCTCCTCGAAGCGTTCCGCAAGCAAGGTCTCCCTGCACAGAGGCTGATCAACTCCGATCTCCTGCTGGAGGCGATGAAGGAGGCCAACCTCCTCAAGAAGGAGGAATTCTTCATCGCACTAGGTTCGGGCAAGGTGAGCCCGCAGCACGTCGTGCTGCGCGTCATCCAAAGCCTGAACCGTCAGAGTGAGGATGCGACGGCGGCACTGGCCGTACCGGATATGGCCTGCAAGGAGACCAAGGGGACCACCTCGGCCTACCAGCTCGGCATCAAGGTCGACGGTATGGAGGACATCGCGGTCCGATTGCCTCAGTGTTGCCGTCCCGTACCCGGGGACGACGTGGTGGGCTACATCTCTTTGGGCCGGGGCATCACGATCCATCGTCGGGATTGTCCTAATGTGAAGGCTCTGGAGAAGAACCCAGAACGTTTTGCGCACGTGGAGTGGAGTAACCAGACGAGGGCCCCTCTCCGCGTGGAGGTCCAGGTGGAGGCCTACGACCGGAACCACCTGCTGGAGGACATATCCCGGACACTCAGTGAGAGCGGGATCAGTATCGTGGCCGCTCATGTCACCACGGCTCGCAACAACATGGTCAAGGACCGGTTCGTGTTCGACGTGCCTGAGATCGACTACCTGGAGACAGTCCTGCAGCGTATCCGAAGGATAGACACGGTCTACGACGCCTATCGGGTGACCCCGCACTAAGCGACCCCCAACCTCTGGTAGAATCTTGCCTCATGAAGATATTGTGCGTGCCTGTGGGGCCGCTTCAAGCCAACTGCTATCTAGTTTGGGATGATGATCGTCGCGCGTGTGCGATCGATCCCGGGGGCGAGCCTGAGCGTTTGGCCGAGGTTGTCCGTCAGGAAGACCTGACTCTGGAGGCCATCTTAGTCACGCACGGGCATTTCGATCATGTGGAAGGTGTCAGAGGATTGAGCGACGCCACCGAGGCGGTCGTGTACTCTTCCGAGGGCGTGGCTCCTGTACTGAAAGGCGCGAAAGATTGCTCGGTCACGGGCCTCGCGATCCCTGCGGTGGATGCAGGCCGGTTGGAGACGGTCTCCGACGGTAGTACGCTGAACGTAGGTGCTCTTCGCGTGACCGTCATAGCCACTCCCGGGCACACACCCGCAGATATCACCTTCGAGATCGAAGGACATCTGTTCCCGGGCGATCTGCTGTTCTACCGGTCTGTCGGACGCACCGACTTCCCGGGCGGTGATTTCGCTGAGTTGCTCGGTTCCGTGCGTAGACTTGCCGAAAGATACCCGCCGGAGACCCCGGTCCATCCAGGACATATGCAGTCGACCACCTTGGGGGAGGAACTGGCGATGAACCCCTTCCTTGGGGGGCTGAACGTCGATGGGTGAGGCGATCAGCGCACCCAAGGGCACCTATGACATCCTGCCGGAAGACCAGCCATTGCGGCGCTGGGTGGTCGCGCAGGCCGAAATGGTCTTTCAGCACTACGGTTACCGTCGGATAGACACCCCGACATTCGAGGAGACGAAGCTCTTCTCCCGTGGAGTGGGGGAGTCGACCGACATCGTCCGCAAAGAGATGTACACCTTCGAGGATCTCGGCGGCCGCAGTATGACCCTGCGTCCCGAGGGGACCGCTCCGGTGGCCCGCGCTTATGTGGAGCACGGCATGCACACGTTGGCCCAGCCGGTGAAGCTCTACTACCACAGCCCGATGTTCCGGTACGAGAGTCCGCAATCCGGGCGGTACCGGCAGCACTACCAGTTGGGCGTGGAGGCCTTCGGATCTGTTGCTCCTGAGATAGACGCCGAGGTCATCGGCGTCTTGGCCGCTTCGTATCGGGCGGTCGGGTTGGCGGGCCTGGAGCTCCGGCTGAACTCCATGGGCTGCAGAGATTGTCGTCGGGTCTACTCGTCGGCGCTGCGCTCGTTCTTGGCCGAGCAGGCGGCTTCTTTCTGCGGAGAGTGCCGGGAGCGGGCCCGTCTCAACCCCCTGAGGACGTTCGACTGCAAAGTGCAGGCGTGCCGAGAGGCTCTGGCGGCGGCGCCGCGGCTGACCGATCACCTGTGTCCGGAGTGCTCGAAGCATCATCAGCGCGTCAAGGAATGCCTCGATATGCAGGGTATACCCTTCATCACCGACCACACTCTTGTACGAGGCATGGATTACTATACGCGTACTACGTTCGAGTTCCAGTCACCTGTCCTGGGAGCTCAATCGGGGGTCGGAGGCGGCGGGAGGTACGACGACTTGGTCGAGGCTATCGGAGGACGACCGGTGCCCGGCGTAGGTTTCGGCACAGGCGTGGAACGCATCATCTTGGCGCTCTCTCGCTCCGGTGGGGAAGCTCTCGCTCCGATGTCGCCCGTGGCCTATATCGTCGCCATGTGTGAGGAGGCTCGGACGGAGGTATTCGCGCTTGCTCACGAGATGCGAAGCCTAGGCGCCGCTATCGATTTGGACTACATGCAGCGGAGCGGTAAGGGTCAGATGAAGCAGGCGGGGCGGAGCGGGGCCCGCTACGCGCTCATCGTCGGCCCGCAGGAGCTTGCCGAGCGGACGGTCACTGTGCGCGACCTGGCTTCGGGCGACGAGCGCACGGTGAAGCGCGCTCAGGCGGTCGCTCTGGGAGCCGAGGCGTAGGCGACGGGCCGAGCCGGCGCGGGGTCAAACGGAAGACAAAGGACCAACGGTGGCGTACAGAGACGAATGGTGTGGGACTCTCGACGAGAGCAGTATAGGCCGGCGGGTGCGTGTTGCCGGGTGGGTGCAGCGGAGGCGCGATCACGGCGGGCTCATATTCGTCGACCTGCGCGACCGCACAGGCTTGGTGCAGTTGGTCTTCGAGGCTGAGGATAACCCGGCGGTTCATTCCACGGCGGAGGACTTGAGGAGCGAGTACGTGCTGTGGGCGTCCGGTGCGGTGGTCGCCCGCTCCCCTGAGAGGGTCAACCCCAACTTAGCCACAGGCGCCGTGGAGATCGTCGTGGAAGAACTCGAGATCCTGGCCGCGGCGGAGACTCCGCCGTTTCTGCCGGAAGACGACCAGGAAGTCGATGAGACCCTGCGACTCCGTTATCGGTACCTCGACCTTCGTCGGCCCCGCATGTTCCACAACCTGTTGCTTCGGCATCAGGTGGTGCAGGCGGTCAGGCAGTATCTGGGAGACTGTGGGTTTGTCGACGTCGAGACCCCGATCCTGTGTAAAAGCACGCCTGAAGGCGCCCGTGACTTCCTCGTGCCCAGCAGATTGCAGGCGGGCGAGTTCTACGCGCTGCCGCAGTCGCCGCAGTTGTATAAACAGCTTCTGATGATCGCCGGTTTCGAGCGTTATTACCAGATCGCGAGAGCCTTCCGCGACGAGGACCTTCGAGCCGACAGGCAGCCTGAACACACGCAGATCGACATAGAGATGAGCTTCGTCGATGAGGCCGACATCCAGGATATGGTGGAGGGGATGTTCTCGGCCGTGTTTCTTGACGCCCTCGGCGTCGAACTTCAACCGCCCTTCCCCCGCCTGAGCTACAGAGAAGCCATGGCTCGATACGGGAGCGACAAGCCCGATCTGAGGTTCGGCATGGAGATAGTCGACGTGAGCGACGTAGCTTCGGGCATCGGCTTCCGCCTGTTCGCGGACAAGATATCCATGGGTGGCGTAGTACGCGGGATAAGAGCCGAGGGCGGAGGGCGCTTCTCCCGCAAGGACGTCGACGACCTGGCGGCGCAGGCGGCGGTGTTCGGGGCACAGGGACTTCTCCCCATATGGGTGGAGCAAGAAGCAGTGCGGTCTCCTCTGCAGAAGTTCGCGACCCCCGAACAGATGCAGGCCCTCATCGGGTGTTTTCAGGCTCAAGTGGGCGACCTCATACTGTTGGTCGCCGGTAGCATAGAGGTCGTCGAGCCCAGCCTTGGAGCGCTCAGGCTTGCCCTAGCCACCCGCCTCGGTGTGGAACGCACGGGATGGTCGTTCGCCTGGGTGGTCGACTTCCCCATGTTCGAGTACGACGAGAGGGAGAAGAGGCTGAAGGCGCAGCATCATCCCTTCACGAAGCCCCGTCTCGACAGCCTGGAGGATCTCAAGGAGCGTCCGCTGGAGTTGGGGACATACGCGTACGACTTGGTGTTGAACGGCGTCGAACTCGGGAGTGGTTCGCTCCGCATCTCCGATCCACAGCTGCAGGAGGCCGTCTTCAGTGCTTTGGGATTGGAGGAGGAGGAGATAGGGTTGAAGTTCGGTTTCCTCGTGGAGGCCATGGACTACGGCGTTCCTCCGCATGGAGGCATAGGCTTGGGATTGGACCGGATGGTGATGCTCATGGCCGGAGAGTCCTCTATCCGGGATGTCATAGCCTTCCCCAAGACTCAGAGCGGTTCCTGTCCGCTGACGGGCGCCCCCTCCGAGGTCCCGGTGGATCAACTCCGCGAACTCAGAATCAGAACACTGTGATCCGGTTCGGCGGTGGGTCGCAGGGATGGCCCTTCAGGGACGACCCTCAAGTGAAGCGCCGTACCCGTCGAGAATTGGGTATATGAGGCGCTGGGAAGCAGTCGAGAAGCGGTGGGCCGAACGTTGCCGGGTGGGGGGCCTTGTGTTACCCTCAAGATGCTCGACCTTGTGCGTGATCTGGCCCAAACTTGAGCCAACACATTTCGCTTGGGAGGCATGTTTGCCTGAATGGCGTATTTCCATTCAGAGGCGGCCACCCACCTGCTTCGGCAGGTTCAAGCGCCTGTCAGACACGGCAAGGTGGAGCATTCTTATAGGAAGGTAAGCGATGTCCGGACGAAGTAGACAGAAGTTTGGCGTCCTTCTCGTGATCCTACTGGTGACGCTGTCGGCCTACGGTTGCGGCGGGGGTGGAGGTGGCGACGCCACTACAACAAGCCTAAGCGGAGCCACTCCGACCGCGCCGACCGGCTCGGGCGGGCAGGGAGTCATCGGCGCGACCATCAGGACGACCCGCGATACCCCGGTGGAGTTCACGGATGCGTACGAGCAGACCCCTGTCGTCGTCCTATTCTACGTGCCGGGGAACGCCGACGACAGGAGTGTTCTCGAGAGCCTGAATCGACTGAAGTCCTCCTTCAGCGGCTACACCTTCCTAGTCTACGACTACAAGCTCCCCGACGCCTACGGTGATCTGAGCACCTTGCTGACGATCGGCTATCCACCGGAGTTGATCCTCATCGACAAAGCGGGAGTGATACGCAGGGTCTGGAATGGCTACGTGGACGAGGGCTCACTCAACCAGGGACTTGTGGATCTGGGCCGAAGTTAGCGGCTTTTGCGATGTTTGACGATGATCAAGGGCCGGGCTATGCGGGCCCATGCCGCCGCAGAGGATCGACTTGACAAGAGACGTGGAGCCGGAGGAGGCAGCCGGCGCGGGCGTCCTTGTCGGCTTGAGCGGAGGCGTGGACAGCGCGATGGCCGCGTCACTGCTGGTTGAGCGCGGCTATCAGGTAGTGGGAGCGACCCTGCTGCTGTGTCCGGAAGAAGCCTCGAGACGGGAGCCGCGGAGCGGTACTGCGGAAGTCGTCCGGCGGGCCCGGGCGGTGGCCGATAAGCTTGGTATCCAACACCTGGTGGTTGACGCCCGGCGCTCTTTCGAGGAGAAGGTGATGAGGTACTTCGCGGAGGAGTATGAGGCCGGCCGGACCCCTAATCCGTGTGCTAAGTGCAACGCCAGAGTACGGTTCGGTCTGTTAGTCGAGATCGCAGCCGGAATGAACCTCGACTACATAGCGACGGGTCACTATGCGCGGATGACAGGCGGGCCTCGAAATCTCACCCGGGGCGTCGACAGGGCTAAGGACCAGTCGTACGTCTTGGCCGAGGTGGACCCGACGCTTCTGCGGCGGACCATCTTCCCTCTGGGGAACATGACCAAGGTTGAGGTGAGGGCCCGGGTCGCGAAGGAGGGGCTGGTGGAGGACTCCGCGGTCGAGAGCCAGGAGATCTGTTTCATCCCCGACAACGATCACCGGCGCTTCCTGCGTGAACGATTCGGGAAGAGGCCGGGCACGCTCGTCGACCGGACCGGAAAGGTCGTCGGGCGGCATGAGGGCGCCTACAACTTCACCATCGGTCAGCGCAGGCGCATAGGCGTCGCCGGTCGCGGGCCGCTTTACGTCGTGGGACTGGCCGCGGAGCGCGATGAGGTGGTGGTCGGTGACGGCCGCGACGCCGATGTGGGTGCAGTGACCATCGACGGTATCGTGCGGCACCGCCCGGCGGGCGCCGGACCTCTGGTGGCGCAACTGCGTTCCACGGGTGATGCTGTGCCCGCGCGCACGGACCCACCCGACACCATCGTTCTCGAAAAACCGTTGAGGGGCATCGCACCCGGTCAAACGGCGGTCCTGTACGAGGGCGATGAGGTCGTGTTGGCCGGGACGATCCGGTCAACACGACAAGCCTGGTCTTGACCACGCTGAGGGCTCCGTAGAAAGGGAGAAACAGGCCCTGTGGTATATTCTCCTATGTTCTGGACGGACCGCAAGGGGGTTCGATATGGAGTGGGATGCCGGCGCAATCATGAGAATCGCTATAGGCGTCTTCTTCGTTCTATTCGGAGTGGGTACAGCATTCGCCCTCTTCCGTCTCGGGACCGTCTTCAAGAGATTGAGCGGCATACTGAACGACGCAAACACCAAGGTCATCCCGCTGCTGACCCGGGTTGAGAGCACCCTCGACGGTGTGAACGCCGAGCTGGGAAAAGTAGACGAAATCACCGGATCGGTCGCCGGTATCGTGAGGACGGCCGAGCAGACCACCACGGCGGTATACGGAGCCGCGGCCAAACCGATAAGGAAAGCTGCAGGGCTGGCCGCCGGGGTAAGTGAAGGCGTAACGTCGTTCTTGAGCGCCAAGAGAAGGAGGAAGTGATGGGATCGTTCCGGTCGTTGTTGATCCTGACAGCAGGGGCAGTCCTCGGGGGGGCGGCGTTGATCGCCTACCGCATCTCAGAGGAATCGGGTAAGCCGTTCCAGGAAGCTCTGTCCGACGTTCCTGCTGAAGCGCAACGTATGTTCGCCGATCTGCGGGGCCGTGCCGACGATGCCATGGAGCGGGGTCGGGAGATGTATATGGAGAAACAGGAAGAGATGGGGGAGAGGCTCCAGGAGGATGCTCCGATCCAGTAGGAGTAGCGGTCCTCTCAAGTTGAGCGCTTCGTCAGACATCGTAGAGCTTCGCGTGGCCAGGGGCGGTCCTGCCCTGCCGGTTATGCGTGTGGTGATGAGTGGGATGGCATCCAGGCACGACATGCCGTTGGAGGAACTCGATGACGTCCAGTTGGCCGTCGAGACGCTTATGGCTGAGGAGCCCGGGGTGGGGGACGACCTGGTGCTCTGCGTTTGGGTCGAAAGCGGCTGCTTCGCGTTCCGATTGGAAGGATTGACCAATCCGGGACTGAAAGCGGCCCTGCTGGCGAGCGATCCCTTCCAGCCGTGCGAGGGATGTCTGCTCGACGTACGTCTATTCCTCGATTCTCTTGTCGATAGCTACGCCGTGGTAGAGGGAAGCTTGGGGTGGTTCGCGGTAGAGATGAAGAAACGGACCGGCTAGTGTCGGAGGTGGAGCCATCGAGAGGGCAGAAGCGGCAGGTCGTCGTCCCACTGAGTTACGGCGACAGTTATGCGGCCCTGTCGGAACGTGATCTTCTGCTTCGAGTGCGGGACCACAAAGACGAGGACGCTCGCGAAGAGCTGATCAAGCGGTACCTACCCCTGGTGAGGAGTCTGGCGCGGCGCTTCTCATCTCGTGGTCAGCCTGTGGAGGATCTCATCCAGGTCGGATCGATAGGGTTGATCAAAGCCATCGACCGTTTCGATCTGGATAGGGGAGTGGAGCTGTCGACGTACGCGACTCCCACCATCATGGGGGAGATCAAGCGCTATTTCCGCGACAAGGGTTGGGCCGTCAAGGTGCCGCGCGCCCTGCAGGACCTTAATGTGAAGTTGAACAAGGTCATCGAGCGGCTTACCGTGGAATTGCGTCGGTCGCCGACCATCGCTGAGCTGGCCGCGGCCACAGAGGTCAGCGAGGAGGAAGTGGTCGAGGCACTGGAGAGCGGACGGGCGTACAGCTCGGTGTCTCTCTTCTCGGGCGGAGCAGGCGACGACGACGAATCCCTGGAGTTGTTGGACTATCTAGGGACAGAAGAAGAGGCCTATGAGGTGTTCGAACAGCGTCGGGTACTCGCTCCTGCCATGGCGAGATTGGATCCCCGGGAGCGTCTGATCCTACATCTGCGCTTCTTCGAAGGGATGACCCAGACACAAGTCGCCACCCGCATCGGGATATCGCAGATGCACGTGTCGAGGCTCATCCGGAAGTCGATAGAGAATCTACGCCGGTATATGGCGGAGGACGAGACCTTGGCCGAAGCGGCCGGGGGGAGAGGCGAGGTCTGACCGGTGAAGACGGCCGAACTGCGGAAAATATATCTTGACTACTTCGTCGAGCGAGACCACCTGCTGATCCCCAGCGCGTCGCTCGTGCCCTACAAGGACCCTTCGGTGCTCTTCACCACGGCGGGTATGCAGCAATTCAAGTCTTACTTCATGGGGTTGGCCGAGCCGCCCGGCCGCCGGCTCACCAGCCTGCAGAAGTGCTTCCGCACCTCCGACATAGATAGAGTGGGTCTCACCGCCAGGCACTGCACCTTCTTCGAGATGCTCGGCAACTTCTCGGTGGGAGACTACTTCAAAGAAGGCGCCATCCACTTCGCATGGGAGTTCTCACGCGACTATCTCCAGTTCGAGGCAGACCGCCTGTGGATCTCGTACTTCGAGGGCGATGAGGGCATAGAGCCGGATGACGAGGCCGTACAGTACTGGGAGGCTGTGGGAGTACCGCGTGAACGCATGGTGGGCCTCCCACGGAGCGACAACTTCTGGGGCCCTGTGGGGCCCAGTGGGCCGTGCGGTCCGTGTTCTGAGCTCTACTATGACCGCGGGCTCGAGTACGGCTGCGGCGCCCCCGGCTGCCGGCCGGGCTGTGACTGCGACCGCTTCGTCGAGTATTGGAACCTGGTCTTCACGGGCTACAACATGGACGAGAACCAGCACCTCAGCCCGTTACCCGCCCAAAACATCGACACCGGCATGGGTTTGGAGCGGGTGGCGGTCCTGAAACAAGGGGTGTCGTCCGTTTTCATGATCGACATGTTCAAGCCGTTGATCGAGTTGGGCGAGGAGTTCGCAGGCAGGCGTTTTGGAGAGGACGCCGGTCTTGACGTCGCTCTCAGAGTGTTGGCCGACCATTCTCGGGCCATGGCCTTCCTCGTAGCCGACGGCGTGCTGCCGAGCAACGAAGGACGCGGTTATGTGCTACGCCGCATCGTGCGACGGGCCGCCCGGTTCAGCCGATCCGCCGGGATGGAACCACCCTTCCTGGCACGTTTCGCCGAACGGGCTATCGAGCTCATGGGCGGAGCCTATCCGGAGTTGAGAGAGCGCAGAGACAGCATTCTCCGCGTGGCCAAAGCCGAGGAGGAGAGGTTCAACCGCACTCTCGACCAAGGTCTGGTACTCGTGGAAGAGGCCATCGGCAAGGCGGAAGAGGAGGGGGCGAAAGCCTTCCCGGGGTCGGTGGCCTTCCTTCTACACGACACATACGGCTTCCCGGTAGAGGTCACGCGCGAGATCGCCGCAGAACACGGTCTAACGCTTGATTTGGAGGACTTCGAGGCCGCGATGGAGGGGCAACGCGCACGCGCGCGCGGCACCCAGAAGGGTAGTGACGCGCTACAAGAGATCGTCGTGCGCTTCGCCCGGGATACCGCGCGCCCTACCGAGTTCAAGGGCTACGAGCGCGACGAGCTCTACACAGTGGTCGAGAACGTGGAGTCCATAGGTGACGGGCGCATAGTGCTGGCCCTCCGCGAAAGCCCGTTTTACGCGGAGATGGGCGGCCAGACGGCGGATACTGGGATCATCGACTCAGAGGCCGGGAAGGCGGCCGTGGAGGATGTCCAGCTTCATGGAGAGGTGCAGGTCATCGTTGCCAGGTTGCTCGAGGGCCGGATAGAGCCGGGTACCCGGGTCAAGGCCATTCTGTCTGAGACCTACAGGCACGACGTCGCGGCCAATCATACCGCGACACACCTACTCCACTACGCTCTGCGTTCCCGCCTCGGCAAAGATGTGACCCAAGCGGGATCGTCGGTGCGGGCCGACAAGTTCCGGTTCGACTTCGCCTATCACGAGCCCTTGGGACCCGAAAGACTTGCGGAGATCGAAGAGCTGGTCAACCGGCGCATAGTAGAGAACCATCCCGTCCGTGCATTTACCACCAGCTTGGAGCACGCGCGGGATCTGGGGGCGGTCGCCTTGTTCGGCGAGAAATATGGCGACTTCGTACGGGTGGTCGAGGTCGACGACTTCAGCCGGGAATTGTGTGGAGGCACTCATGTCGACTCGACAAGCGAGATAGGGATCTTCAAGATCGTCTCGGAGGGGAGTGTGGGAGCCAACGTGCGGCGGATCGAGGCGATAACGGGACGTGCCGCCGTGGGCTATTACCAGGAGATCAACGGTCTGATGGTGAAGGCTGCGCAGGCCCTTGGCGTAGTGGATGCCGGCGAGGTGTTGAGCGCTCTAGGCAGGCTTCAGATCCGTGCACAAACGCTGGAGACAGAGGTGAAGGCATTTTTGTCGGAGGCGGCGAAAGATGTAGTGCAGTCTCTGGCGGGTCGGGCCATCAACAGGGACGGTATGTCCGTGGTGGCAGAGATGGTGGACGCCCGCGACATGGACCATTTGCTGTCGTTGGTCGACCAGGTGAGAGATCGTGTCCGACCCGGCGTGGTTGCTCTGGGAGCCGAACTGCAGGGCAAGGCGGCACTGGTCGTGAGTGTCAGCCCGGAGATCACAGGAGTGGACGCCGGCCAAGTAGTGAGTACGTCCGCGCGCAAGTTCGGGGGAGGTGGCGGAGGAACATCTCGGCTGGGGAGAGGCGGCGGTGGCGATCCGGCCAAGCTGGAGACGGCGCTCGAGGCAGCACGGCAGGCAATACTCGAGGGTTTGGACGTCTAGGTGCGCGTGTTGGGCATAGATCTAGGTCGTGCTCGTACCGGGCTGGCCTTGTCCGATCCTGTGGGAGTGAGCTGCGCTCCGCTGGACGTCGTTCGGGAGCGGGACGAGAAGCGCTTGATCTTGAAGATCGCAGCTGTGGCTGCTGAGGAGCAGGTCGATGAGATCGTGGTTGGTCTTCCCCGACCTTTAGGAGGCGGAACGAACCAACAGATGACCGAGGTGTTGTCCTTCGTAGGCCGGCTGGAGGCCGCCGCTACCGTCCCGGTCCGGGTCTGGGATGAGCGCTTCACCTCTAAGATGGCCGAGCGCGTGCACAGCAGGGCTGCGAAGGACGCTGTGGCGGCCTGTTATATGTTACAGAACTATCTGGACTCGCGGGCGCGCGATCAGGGAGGGTCTTGAGTCTATGGATCAGTGGTACCCACAGCCGCCCGGCAGAAAGAACCACATGTCGCCTCGTGGCAGACGTCGTGTCAAGCGCCTGGCCACTCGTGTCGTTGTAGTGGGCGCATTCCTCGCCTTTGTGATCACGGCGATCTACCTTGTTAACAAAGGGGCCAACTGGTACGAGGTGCGGGCCTCCACCACTACGTCGGTGGCCGTGCATGGGCGCGAAATACAACTGACCATCAACCCAGGTATGGGCGCCTCAGAGATCGGTCGGCTTCTCGAAGAGAAGAAGGTGATCGACTCCCAAGCCGAGTTCGTCGACCTCGTGAAGAAGCGTGACAGCGAGACGAAGCTCCGCCCCGGCATATACGAGTTCTACGAGAACCAGCAACTGCTCGAAGTCGTCGACATGCTCGAGCAGGGGCGTGGGTCTCCCATCGTGCAGGTCACCGTCAACGAAGGTCTGGCCGTGAGTCAGGTGGGTGCGTTGCTCACTGAAGGAGGAGTGATCAAAGGCTCCGAGTACGTCAAGCTGAGTACTCAGCCTGACAAATTCGTCATACCGGACGTGGGGGGTACGATCCCCGAAATGGCCACTCTGGAGGGACTGCTCTTTCCCAGCACGTACTACCTGATCGAAGGAGAAGGCGCCACCGAACTGATCGGCAAACAACTTGAGGCGTTCGAGTCGAAGACGGCCTCGCTGCCCTGGGAGAACACCAAAGTGCTGGGTATCAGCGCCTATGAGGTCGTGATCGTTGCTTCACTCATCGAAAAGGAAGTCAAAGTCGGGAAGGAGAGACCACTGGTCGCGGCGGTCATCTACAACCGCCTGAAGCAGGACATGACCCTCGGCATAGACGCGACCGTGCGATACGCGGTGGACAAGTGGACGGGGCCGCTCGACGACGAAGACCTCGCAATCGATTCGGCTTACAACACGCGACTCAAGAAGGGCCTTCCTCCCACCCCGATCTGCAGCCCAGGAGCAGCCGCTCTTGAAGCCGCTCTGGAGCCGTCGGGTGTCGACTATCTCTACTACGTGCTCGCAGACACCGACGGGAACCACTTCTTCACGGCCGACTACGAGGAGTTCCTGGAAGCCAAGAAGAAACAACCACAATAGCGTGGAGGGTTCTCGGACCGGACGGCGGCCGGCCGGCCTTCGATAGGGTCTCCAATCTCCAACCTTGGTATCAGACCGCCGTCGCCGAGAAGGCTGTAGTCTACGCGTCCGCGGTGCGGTGAGCAATGCCGGAGGTAGTGTTGCGATGTCAAGCCCTGAGACCCTCACAGCGGGCAGGGGTGTGCTCGGAGTGATCGGCCACCCCGTGAGCCATTCGATGTCCCCACGTATCCATAACGCGGCCTTCCAAGCCCAGGGGCTCGACCTGGTCTACGTAACCTTCGATGTCCCGATCGACCGTCTTTCGGCGGCGATGGCAGGTATCCGTGCGTTGGGGATCAGGGGTGTCAACGTGACCCTGCCCCACAAGCAGGCAGTGTTGCCCCATCTGGACGGGGTGTCTCGGCTGGCAGATCGGGTGGGGGCGGTGAATACGATCGTGAACGATGACGGCCGTCTTGTCGGTCACAACACGGATGTCCTGGGATTCCAGAAGGCGCTTCGTTCGCTGTTGCCTGAGGGCGCAGGTGGGCGGCGGTGCTTGGTCGTGGGTGCCGGCGGCGCGGCCCGAGCAGTCGTGGCCGCTCTGGTGGAAGATGGGGCTGAGCAGGTATGGGTGTCCAATCGAACCCACGAGCGGGCGGTGCAGCTCTGCGCGGTCGCGTCCGCGTGGGGGAGGACGCTCTGCGAGGCCGTGACGTTGGGTCGAGTCCGCGAGGTCATCGCAGCGGCCGAAGTGCTGGTTAACGCCACCTCATTGGGGCTAGCAGGTCCGGTCAAGGAGTTGGCTCTACCTGTCGATACAGTTCACAGCGGCCATGTCGTGGTGGACTTGGTTTACTCGGATAGCGCGACTCCGTTGGTGAGAGAGGCGCAAATGCGGGGAGCCTCGACCGCCGACGGTATGGAGATGCTGGTAATGCAGGCCGTCGAGTCGTACGGTCTGTGGACCGGTCTCAAGCCGCCTGTTGATGTCATGCTCGAAAGTGTGAGGCGTGGAGAAGGCTAACGCATCATCTGTGCAGGCCGCGAATGGGAATGACTTCCAGCGTAGGCTGTCGGAGAAGCGCATCGGCGAAGTTCTGGTCGAGATGGGTGTCCTGACCCAGGAACAGGTCGATCAGGCGCTCGCCGAACAACGCGAGACCCACCAGCGTATGGGTGATATCCTACTCGACAAGGGCTGGGTCACTAGGGACATCCTGATGCAAGCAATTGCAGCCCGTCTCGGCGTCACTTATCTAGACCTTGCCGTTTCGCACGTCGACCCCATGGCGAACGATCTGATATCCGAAGAGGACGCCCGGCGATATGCCGCGTTCCCGGTCAGTTTCGTCGACCATGACACCTTGCTGGTCGCCATGGCCGATCCGTCCAACATCGTGGCGATCGACGACCTCAGGATCCTCACAGGCTTCGACATCGAGCCCGCCCTCGCGACGGCCGAGGATATCAACACGATGATCAGCAACTTGCGCCAAGAGCCGCCCATCACTGAGTCTATCGACGACGGTCCGAGCTCTGACGAACACGACAGCACATCGGCCGACCCCCCAGACATCAGGGGGGGGCCGGACGATGCGCCTCCCGTCGTCAAACTCGTCAATGGTGTGATGGCACGAGCCGTCGACGAAGGCGCCTCGGACATACACTTTGAACCCCAAGCGAAGGACCTGCTCATCAGATTCCGCCACGACGGGGTCCTTCACGAGATCATGACCATCCCGAAGCGACTGCAGGCCGGCGTGATCTCACGTTTGAAGATCATGGCCGACCTGGACATTGCGGAACGCCGCATCCCGCAAGATGGTCGCATCGGGTTGGTCGTGGGGGATCGTCCCATCGACATGAGGGTTGCGACTCTGCCGACGGTCTACGGCGAGAAGGTCGTCATCCGTCTGTTGGACCGTTCCAACGTGATGCTGAAGCTGGAGGATCTTGGTTTTTCAGAATTCGCTCTCTCAAGGTACACGCGTTCTTTCACCAAACCGTACGGAGCGATCCTAGTCACCGGACCTACCGGCTCTGGGAAATCGACGACACTGTACGGGACTCTGAACATCCTCAACACCCCCGAGAAGAACATCATCACGGTCGAAGACCCCGTGGAGTACCGTCTCGCGGGCATCAATCAGGTGCAGGTCAATATAAAGGCCGGTCTAACCTTCTCAGCCGGCCTTCGCTCCATCCTGCGGTGCGACCCGGACATAGTGATGATCGGCGAGATCCGGGACAGAGAGACGGCGCAGATCGCTGTGGAATCGGCCTTGACGGGGCACCTGGTGCTCTCCACTTTGCACACCAACAACGCTCCCGGCGCGCTGTCTCGTCTTACCGAGATGGGGGTGGAACCCTTCCTGACCGCTTCCGCGGTCGACTGCGTGATCGCCCAACGGCTGGTGAGGAAGTTGTGTGAGTACTGCAAAGAGCCTTATCCGGCAACCCGAGAGATGCTTGAACGCCTGGATTTCCCCGAAAACGTGGTCGAGGACTGGAAGAACATCTCGCTGCACAGAGCAGTCGGTTGTAGCCGGTGTAGCGGCACCGGCTACAAGGGCCGAGTGGGCATCTATGAGATCATGCCGGTCACCGAAGCTATAGAGAGGCTCATCGTTGAACGCAAAAGTGCCGATGAGATCATGCGTGTGGCGGCTGCGGAGGGGATGATCACGTTGCGCCAAGATGGCCTTGAACGGGTAGTGCAAGGTAAGACGAGCATCGAGGAGATCTCACGAGTGATCGTGTGATGAAGATGCAGAACAAGTGCAAGAGGTGCGTAAGCGATGGATATAGGCGACATCCTTAGAGAGATGATCCAAAGAGATGCATCTGACCTGCATCTCTCGGTCGGCGTGCCGCCGGTGATCCGTGTCGATGGCCACCTGGAGAATCTCGACCGCCCCGTTCTGATGGCCAATGACGTGCGAGAACTGATTTATAGCATCCTTACTCAGGACCAAAGGCAGAAGCTGGAGACAGACTGGGAGGTGGACCTCTCGTACTCTCTCTACGGTATGGCTCGTTTCCGTGTCAACGCATATTTCCAGCGCGGCACTCTGAGCGCCGCCTTTCGTTTGGTGCCCGTAGGAATCAAGACGATCGAGGAATTGGGATTGCCCAAGGTGCTCCACTCCTTCTGCCATAGACCCCGCGGTTTCGTTCTCGTTACCGGTCCTACCGGTTCGGGCAAGTCGACGACCCTAGCCTCCATCATCGACGAGATAAATCAAACGCGGGCCGATCATATCGTCACCATAGAAGATCCCATCGAGTTCCTACACACTCACAAGCGGTGTGTGGTCAACCAGAGAGAAGTGGGCACCGATACCAAGGCCTTCCCGGCCGCATTGCGCTCCGCCCTACGGCAGGACCCGGACGTCATCCTCATCGGTGAGATGAGGGATCTCGAGACCATTCAGATCGCCCTTACGGCCGCCGAGACCGGCCACCTGGTGTTCGCTACACTCCATACCCAGGACTGCCCTCAAACCATCGACCGAATGATCGACGTGTTCCCGCCACACCAGCAGGAACAGATCCGTGTGCAGATAGCGGCAACGCTTGAGGGAATCGTCACTCAGCAACTCCTGCCCAAGGTCGGCGGCAAGGGACGGGCGTGCGCCTGTGAAGTGTTGATCGCCACCCCGGCGGCCCGTAATCTCGTGCGAGAGGGCAAGACGCACCAGCTCTACACCGTCATGCAGACAGGGGGTCTGCACGGTATGCAGACGATGAACTCGTCCCTGGCCGACCTGGTCCGGCGTGGGCACATAACGAAGGAACTCGCGCTGCGCCGCTCATCGGTCCCCGACGAGCTCGAGCGTCTGTTACTTGCCGGAGCGGCGTGACCGGCAGCGCCATCGGGAGGGGGAGGAGGTCCCGGTCAAGCGCTACAGCGTTTCCTCCTGGGAGCCGATAGTAGGAGACAGGAACGGTCGAACCGCCGGAGATTGGCCAGAAGAGGAGTGAATAGACGGTGGCAACTTTCACGTACACCGCGAAACGAGATAAGGGGAATCCTTTCACCGGGGAACTGGTGGCGGACGACAAGGCTGCCGTCGTAGCCGACCTCCGTCGCAAGGGCTTCACCATCCTCAAGGTGGAACAGAAGCGCGGGAGTATGCCCGATATCAACGCCATGCTGGAGAACTCCCAGCGCATCAAGACTCGGGATAAAGCCGTCTTTGCCCGCCAGTTCTCCACCATGATAAATTCGGGTCTGGCCGTTCTCCGTGCCCTCTACATACTCGAGGAGCAGACGGAGAACAAACGGTTCAAGAAGATCATCGCCTTGGTGCGGGAAGACGTCGAGGCAGGCATGCCGCTCTCTGATGCTATGGAGCGCTATCCGGTTGCGTTCGACCGCCTGTACGTGTCCATGGTGCGCGCCGGCGAAGCGGGCGGCGCTCTTGATCAAACCCTCATCCGGTTGGCCACCCAGCTTGAGAAGGATGACAACCTCAAGCGGACCATCAAGTCCGCAATGATGTACCCGGTGCTTCTTCTGGTCTTCGCCGTTTGTGTGGCGTTGGGCATGTTGATGTTCATCATTCCCATCTTCGCCGGCATGTATGACGACCTAGGGGGTGAGCTCCCTGCGCTGACCCAGTTGATGATGACCCTGAGCAACATGTTGAAAAGCTACTGGTTCATCATCTTCCCGCTCGTCATCCTGGTAGTATGGGGTATCAATCGCCTCAAGAACACTGAGGAAGGCCGCAAGGTCTGGGACCGTGCCAAGCTCAAGCTGCCCATGAAGGTAGGTCCGGTGGTGCAGAAGCTGGCCGTGGCGCGCTTCACACGGACTATGGCTACGCTCGTCAGTGCCGGCGTTCCCATCCTTCAGTCCATCGAGATCACGGGCAAAGTATCCGGCAACTGGGTGATCGAGGAAGCCATGGTGGATGTCAAAGAGAGCGTCCGCAGCGGTGAGTCGATCAGCAAACCATTGTCGCGAGTAGCGGTGTTTCCCGCCATGGTTACCCACATGATCTCCATCGGTGAAGAGACCGGCGCACTAGACACCATGCTGCACAAAGTCGCCGACTTCTATGAAGACGAGTGCGAGACCACAGTCAAGTCGCTGACTACCATCATCGAGCCGATCATGATGCTCTTCATCGGTGGCATCGTAGGTGTGATCGTCATCTCGATGTACCTGCCGATGTTCAACATGATGAACCTGGTCAACTGAGCTTCCGACTCTGTTTCTCGGACAGGCGGCGGACCCGGGCCTCGTGGCTCTGGGTCCGCCGCCTCGTTTGCCTACGTTTCTCCGGTTTGGCGGCGCTCCTCAGCGTCGCGTCCCATGTATGAGGAGGAAAAGGACACCGTAGCGGCCGGGAACGGTGTGCATTGGCGCAAGCTGAATGCACTATAATGTACATTATGTAAAGTTGCTACTCAGACGTCGTACGCTACCAGACTGAAGACTTCGTAGCCGGCCAGGCGTTCCCTCCCCTTGAGGTCGGTCAGCTCGATGAGGAAGGCGAGGCCCGCCACCACGCCACCGGCCCGCTCCACAAGTTGGATCTTGGCCCAAGCAGTGCCGCCGGTCGCCAGCAGATCGTCATGGATGAGCACCCTTTGGCCTGGGCTTACGGCATCGGCATGCACCTCAAGGGCGTCGGTGCCGTACTCCAGGTCGTATTCACATCTGGAGACCCGCCTGGGCAGCTTGCCCGGTTTGCGGGCGGCTGCGAATCCCACGCCAAGAACGTATGCCAGTGTCGCACCTAGGATGAAACCGCGGGCCTCGGCGCCCAGGATCAGATCCACGTTTCTCGGCCGCGCGAAGTCCGCCAATCTATCCACTGCGTAGCGCAATGCTTCAGCGTCATGAAGCATTGGAGTGATATCATGAAAGAGAATACCTTCCTTTGGAAAACCGGGTATGTGGCAGATGTAGTTCTCAAGGTCCATGGTGCTCCTCGTGCCGACAACAATGGTCTGACCAACTGCTTATGCTGGAGATATTGTACGACGCGAAGCCGAGGCGGGAGTGACGGCTGACTAGAGAACGGGGTCCGACCAGGCGGACGTGCACGAAGAACGGGTGGAGCAGACGAGAATATCCGTCGGTGGACCTAAAGGGCCTTGCGAAGCTCCTTGTAAAGCAGTAGGTGCGTGAGTTGCGAAAACAGGGCCCCCAGGTCGCTCAGAAGTTGCTCGCCGTACTCGCGTTTGTCGTGGTGAGTGGAGAGCAGCCGAGGAGTAGCCACCTGTTCCAGGATGGCCGCCTCTCGCTCCGTAGTCGAGACCATAAGTCGGAGATGGCGCGGTTCCACCCCGAAACGCTCCAGGAGCTGGCAAATACGGGCGATCTCCAAATCGCTCTCTGTGAAGACTAAGCCCGTTTGTGCCGCCGGTTCCACCAGCCGGTACTCCGTGAGCATTCGTAGGAAACTGTCGGTCATTCCGAGCTGTCGGCAGATATCGTCCCAGGAGTAGACCGACTCCTCGCGTCTGAGGACCTGCGTGGACCGCAAAGGCGTGACGGCGGAGGTGAGAGATTGGCCGGGCACCGGCGACGAAGCCCGCTCTACCCGCTGACGGATGACCTCGAGCGGCAGGTATTCATCGCGCTGGAGGGTCAGAATGGTACGTAGGCGCCGTATATCGGCACTGCTGTACTTCCGGTACCTTCCCTTGGTCCTGGCCGGGGAAAGGAGCTTCCGGTCCTCCAGGTACCGTATCTTCGAGATACTCAGGTCGGGGAACTCCGACTGCAGCCGAGCAACCACCTGTCCGATGGTGAGCAGGGACTCTGCGGCGGTCTCAGATCCCCCCCGGCCTGCCTGTGTAGAGTGACTAGGGGTGTCTTCCATGATCCAACTCAGAGTTGGTGTTCTTGTTCCAGGAACACCAACTTGAACTTCCCGATCTGGAGTTCGTCCCCATCGCGAAGATGATGCCTCTCGATGCGCTTGCGGTTGATGTAAGTCCCGTTCAAGCTGTTCAGGTCCTCCACCGTGAAACCCATGTCGTCGACAATGATGCGCGCATGATGTCTGGAGACGGTGACGTCATCGAGGAACAGATCGCTGTGGGGGCTTCGACCTACGGTGAGGACGTCGTCTCCAAGAGCGATGACCTCCCCTTCTCGGCCTCCCCCGGTTCGAATCAGAAGCACCGGCCCCGCGATCACGCCCTCAGGAGCGATCCGAGCCGCTCCGGTATCCTGATCCCCCAAGGAGAACGCCTGTGTGATCTCAGCCGCGTCTACAGCTTTGAGGCGGTTGCCGCAGCGCCGGCAGTAGTTTGAATCGGGAGTGTTATCAGACCGGCACGAGGGACACACGATCATCTCGGTAGAGTCCGTCACTGCTCCCATGACCGTGGCGGAACGATAAGTCGCGAACTGACGCTGGATCTCCTCCTCCAAAGCTCGTATGACGGCCGGGTTCTGGAGTATCTGAGCCCGTTCCACCTCGCTGGTGTGCGCGGTCATATACGGGTCGCTCATGATGTCGTCTATGCGCCGTTCGAGTCCGAGTTGCTTGACGATGTAACGGATGATCCGTTCCTCGCGAACGTCCACCGATAGGTCGCGAAAACGCTTCTGAATACCGCGGACGATCGGCTCGACTTCATCGGGCATGGGGTCTACCCCTCCCCCAGTTGATCCTCAGGCTCTCCGTACCCGCTCAAGATGTCGGTGAGTACGGCTATGTCGCCATCCACAACAAGCCCCCCCTCCCCCTGGTTCTTGTCGCGAAGACGTCTGACCATCTCCGCGCGGATGATGTCCATCTCACCGTGCAGGATACGCCGGCGCATGGACACCTCTCTCTCCTCAGCGGCGAGATCGGCCGCAAGTGCCTTAAGTTCCTCGTCGCTGTACGACTGGATGTTGATCAAGCGTTCGAATGAAGATTGGTCCAAGGCGTCCACCCCTTCACTATAACGACTGAACCTCAAACCTTCAATCTAAGGTCGAGATTTGCACACCACCCTCGTCCTAAGGGAGGCTCTATCTCACGTACGGCCTTAGAAGCCCTTACTCCTCAGCTGCGAGCAGCTCGTCGTACTCCTCGGGGCTCAAGAGATCGTCCACCTCGGCTGGGTCACTGAGGCGCACTTTGATGAGCCAACCGTCCTCGTACGGGCTCTCATTGATCATTTCAGGCGCGTCGACCGCCTCCTCGTTCACTTCCAATACGGAGCCGCTGAGGGGGGCGTACACGTCGGAGACGGCCTTGACCGATTCCACCTCGGCGAAGGGCGTCCCAGCAGTGACGTCTGCGCCTACCTCGGGGAGTTCGATGAAGACGATGTCACCGAGTGTCTCCTGGGCGTAACCGGTGAGACCGAAGACTGCGGTGTCACCGTCGATGCGGGCCCAGTCGTGCTCCCTGTGGTATTTGAGGTTTTTTGGGTTCACGTGCGCTCCTTTCTTGCCACAATCGGCTGGCGTGCATGATAGCACAGCCGTTTTCGTGGTCTTGATCACCGATGAACACCCTGTCGGACGCCCAGACTTGTATACTGTGTAGGCATGGTCTGAGCCGAAGGAGGGTTGACGTGGCACGTCGCAAAGGTCTCGTCATCAATGACGAGCAGATGCAGATGATCGATGGTGTGCTTACCAAGCTGCAGCGCGTGGCCGGCTCCGCGTTCGTCGCCCTCATCTCGACCAGTGGGCAACCCATCACTACAGCTCCCGCCGACGTCGACGCCGACACCCTATCCCTGGCCGCGCTGGCAGCCGGGTCGTTTGCCGCCACCCGACAGCTGGCGGAAGTGCTGAACGAGCGAGAGTTCAGCCTCCTGTTCCATGAGGGACAAGAATCCAACCTCCACGTCATGCAGGTCACCGAGCAGATCTTGCTACTCATCACTTTCGGCCGCGATACGCAGGTGGGTCGCGTCCGCCTGTACACCACCAGGGCGGTGGAGGTACTCAAGCCCCTTTTCGAGGATGCCGAAGATAGCGATGAAGGGGGAGCAAGGACTATCGACACGGATTACTCCCGCGAAGCCGGTGCAGCCATTGATGACTGGTTCCCCGGCGAGAGCGACAAATAACACTGGAGAGCTGTAAGTGGCACTCATCAACCTGGCCGCACGAGAGATCAACTACAAGATCGTGTACTACGGTTGCGGACTTTGCGGCAAGACCACGAACATTCAGTACATACATAGGCGTGTCAATCCTGGAGCTCGGGGACGACTCGTCAGCATAGCCACCGAAGAAGAGCGCACTCTCTATTTTGACTTCCTCCCCCTCTCTCTGGGGACGGTGAAGGGCCTCCGGACACGCTTTCATCTCTACACGGTCCCAGGGCAGTCGTTCTACAATGCTTCCCGCAAGCTGGTGTTGCAGGGGGTGGACGGCGTGGTTTTCGTAGCCGACAGTCAGATCTCGCGGCTGGACGAGAACGTCGACAGCTACCTGAACCTCTGGGACAACCTCATGGAACAGGACGAAGACCCTTCCCATCTGGGGATCGTGCTTCAGATGAACAAACGCGACCTGGGCAGTATTTTTTCTGTGACCGACCTTACTGAACTGCTGAATCACACCGGTTCCCCCGTCATCGAAGCCTGTGCGCTCACAGGAGTGGGCGTCTTCGAAACCTTGAAGACGGTCTGCAAACAGGTCATAGCCAAGAGCGCTCGTACCTAGGCCGAGCGGGCCTCTAGGACTGCGTTCTCGAGGATCCGGCGGTATTCCTCAGCCAGTTCCAGCGCTCGGTCGTCGGTGTTCGCTTCAGCGTACACGTGGAAGAGCGGTTCTTCGGCATCCGGCAACACCAACGCCCACTCCGAATGGTCGAGGAATACCTTGACCCCATCGACCAGAGAGACGCGGCCGTCCCGCAGTCTTTCCGTCATGAGGCGCATAACGGTCCCCTTGGCTTCCCACGGACACTCCGAAACCAGATGCGCGACATGGGACACGGGCATCTGGGCGATCGATTGCGACAGAGGGGCGTCGGATAAGGACACCAGTTCGAGGATCTTGCCCAGGGCGTACAGGCCGTCCATGCAGGCGAGCACTGAGGGATAGATGTAGCCTCCATCGGTGCTGGCCGCGAAGATAGTGTTTGGACGCGCGGCTTCAGCCATGAGGGCCGCTTTGGAGCATCTGGTGCGTCGGATACTCACACCGGTGGACGCCACCACGCTTTCCCCCAGTCTGGTGGCGTGCAGGGGGAGAGCGGCCGCACCCGATCCCGCCTGGCGGGCGGCATTCTGGAGCAGCAGTAGTAGAAGGGCGGAATCGGACACCAAATCACCCTTCTCATCGATTATGTAGAGATATTCCGCTCCCGGGTCGAGGATCGCTCCCAAATCGGCCTCCATAGCCCGCACCAACTCACCAACTCTAGTCACTGCCGGTGGAAGGCTCTGCTCTAGAGTGAAGCGTTCGCTAGCCCTGGAGAACGTGTTCAGGGACACCGTCTCCACCCCTAGACCGTCCAAGGTGGAGGAGAAGAAGAATCCTGGAGCGGACGACGAGTAGTCGAGCACCAAACGGGGCTGCCGGCCCCTGATGGCCACGGTGTTCCAGTTCTCGAGGAGGGCATTGGTGTACGTCTCTATCACCCGAGGCGGGTACACCACCTGGCCCATCTCTTCGAAGCCGGCCCGTCGATAGTCTTCGCGGAAGTAGTTGTTCTCAATCGCCCGTTCGCGCTTGGTGTCTATGGGCACTCCAGGGGCTTCGGAGAACAGTATCTCGGTCTGTTCGGGGTTCTCGAGACTCATGCGCACATGGATACCACCCACGGCGTTGCCGCTTTTGATGTCGAATCGGTTCACGGCGAGTGGAGCCATCGTCAGGTCGCGCACGTTGACCCCGGTGGAGTTGAGACCGCTGATTATGGCCCGTTTCATGACCCGGCAGGCCTGATGCGTATCTCTGCTTGCCGTGACGTAGGCGCCTTTGCCCACCAGAGTGCCGTACGCCATAGCCAGCCTCATGGCCATCTCCGGAGTGACATCGACGTTGGCGAGGCCACGCACGCCGTTCCGGCCGAAGAGAGTGCTTGGACCGCGGGTTTCCCAAACGATGGAGGACCGTACGGTCGACCCGGGTTCGACGTTCTTGAAGGGATAGACCTTGACGTTGTTCGCTACCACGGCATTGCGGCCGATTATGGAACGGTCACCCACGACGGACCCATCTGCGATGTGGGCCGTCTCATGCACTTCCACAGCATTCCCCAGGATGGCGCCCTCTACGATCGCGCCTGCCGCCACGTAGACGTTCTCCCCGAGCACCGATCCGCCGATCTGTGCTCCGGTACGGACCACTGTGTTATTGCCGAGGACAGTGTGCGAGAGGATACGGGCGCCAGGTTCGATCCGTACGTTATCTCCGATCACGGCGGGGCCCTCCACGTCATCCAGGCTCTCCAATGCCGCGTTCTCCCCCACCCAGATGTTTCCCCGGAGCCGCACTCCGGGCGGCGTCACTCTGATCTTGCCGTCCAGGGCGTCACGATTGGCCTGGAGACACTGCTCCAGACTGCCTATGTCCTGCCAGTAGCCGTCGCAAACCATCCCGTACAACGGCTTCTTCATGTCGAACAGTTTGGGGAAAAGATCGTGACTGAAATCATAGGGTTGTCCTTCAGGGATATGGTCGAGTACCTCCGGCTCTATCACGTAAATGCCGGTGTTGACCGTGTCGGAGAACACCTGCCCCCATCCCGGCTTCTCCAAGAAGCGCTGGATGCGCCCCTCTTCGTCAACGATGACCACTCCGAACTCGAGAGGGTTCGCCACACTCTTGAGCGCTATGGTGATAAGGGCCTGCCGTTCCTTGTGAAAAGCGATCACGTCGGTCAGGTCGAAATCGGTGAGCGCGTCACCGCTGATGACGAGAAAAGTCTCTGTGAGGAGCTCTTTGGCCAGGCGAATGGATCCGGCCGTACCGGCCGGGGTCTCCTCCACTGTGTAGTCGATGTGCATGCCGAGACCACTTCCGTCGCCGAAGTGATTGCGTATGAGCCTGGGCAGGAAGGCCAGAGTCATGACCACCTCGTTGATGCCGTGCCTTTGGACCAGTTCCAGGATGTGCTGAATAGTCGGCTTGTTGACCACAGGCACCATCGGCTTCGGCTGGTTGGAGGTCAACGGACGCAGGCGGGTGCCCTGCCCTCCTGCCATGACGACTGCCTTCACGGGGGCCTCCTGCTCGTGATTGCCGCAACGTTGGACAGATACCCGCGAACGAAGACGGTCAATCTCAGGCGTCGGCCTCGAGGGACTTGTCCACCACCCACACCTCCGGCCTGTCGGCACCGGACGTGGCCCACTTCATGGCCTCCTGGAGTTCATAGGCCGCAGCGAACTCCTTCGCGCGTCCCGTATCACTCCACTCGAGGACGATGAAAACGTCGCTCGGGTCCTCGAAGTCGCGAAACACACTTCCTCCCAACGAGCCCATTCTCCGCCGACGCGCTTCATCGTCATTGAACACGACTTCGAATTCCTCGTACCTGGCGACGGCGTGATGGATAAGCACATAAGCCATGGGATCCGCCGCTTCCCGCGAATATTTGCCCTTGAGCGAATGCTAGCACGAGCCCTTCGGGGTGCGTGTGGGGTAGATGGCTAGCCCGGGGTTTTCGTGGAACATCCGTGGAACAGCACCATTCCGGCCAAGAAAAAAGCCCCGCATTTACAGGGCTTTTCAGGTCGGGACGGCCGGATTTGAACCGGCGACCTTCCGGCCCCCAGCCGGATGCGCTACCAAACTACGCCACGTCCCGACGCGGCTAAAACAGTATAGCGCGACCGGAGAGACCGGGAAAGCACGGATCGGGGTCCGACTTGCTCGGAGAGGGTGTCTACTGCGAGCCGGTCTTCGGCTCTTCGGGACTGGAGGGCCGCCTGTTCCATGGGAAGTAGACCCGAGGTTCCGTCCGCTGCCAGAGCCGTTTGAAGTTCCCTCGATGAGCCCAGAGGACCACCAAAGACATGAGACAGCAGACGACGATGTACGGGAGGGGTTGGTGAAGCACAACGGCTGTGACGGGGAAGATTATGGTGCACGAGATCGAGGCGACGGAAACGATGCGGGTCGTCAGCAGGAGCACGATGAAGAGCCCCACTACGAAGGCCATGGGGATAGGCATCATGGCGATCGCGGCGCCGGCGCCGGTCGCGACTCCCTTGCCTCCTCGCCCGCGCAGGAAGATGGAGTAATTATGGCCCGCTATACAGGCCAGCGCGACGAAGACGGTCACCAAGGGCCCGTGGTCCTCCCCGGACAGCACGATGCGAGCGACCAAGACCGGGACCGCCCCTTTCAGCAGGTCGGCCAGCAGCACGACGATGCCCAGTCTGACTCCCAGCACTCGAAACGCGTTGGTGGTGCCGGCATTGCCGCTGCCGTGCTTCCTGACGTCCAGCCCCTTGAAGAGTCTGCCCAGGAACACGCTCGGTGACACGGAGCCGATGAGATAGCCCAATACCACGAGGCCGACGGCGATGAGAACACCGCCGGCATTCACGAGTACCGCTCCTCCTTGCCCTCGAAGTCGATCACGAGAGGTATCCCCCAGAGTTCATAGTCCTCACGCAGGCGGTTCTCCAGATAGTAGGCGAAAGGCTTGTTCACCAGCGCGCGTGCGTTCACCATCACCTTGAAGCGAGGGGGTTGCGACCCATATTGGACCATGTAGAAGGTCTTGATGGATTTGCCGCCTTTGGCTACGAGAGGCCGGCGCGACTTGAGGCCCTCCAACCACCGGTTGAGTTCGGCGGTGGGGATGCGGTCACTGTACTGCCCGTACAGCTCGCGCGCGAGCGGAAGGATGCGGTCGATGCCCCTTCCGGACAAAGCCGAGACTGTCAACCAGCGGGGCTTGGTCTGCACCTTCGTCTTGAGGCGGGCGGTGGCCATGTCCAGGTCGAGAGTGGTGATGTCCCACTTGTTGAACAGGATGGCCGTAGCGCATTTGGCCCGCTGAGCTTCCCAGGCTATCTGGAGGTCGAGGTCTACGAGGCCCTCCTCTGCGTCTATCACAACCAGCGCTATATCACATCGTTCCAGTGCGCGTAGGGCACGCAAGGAACTGTAGTACTCGACGTCCGTGGCGGTGCGCTTCCCCGGCCTCCGCAGTCCGGCGGTGTCGATGAGGGTCATGGCGGTTTCGTCAAAGATCAGGTCGGTGTCGATAGCGTCACGGGTGGTGCCGGGCAGCGCGGAGACAATGGTCCTCTCATCTCCCAGAAGCAGGTTGAGAAGTGAGCTCTTGCCTACGTTGGGCCTTCCCACGAGGGCCACACGGATGGGAGTGGGGGTCTCTATCTCACCCATATCCTCCGGAAGGACCTTCACCACCTCGTCCAGAAGGTCCCCCACGCCCAAACCGTGTTCGGCGGACACGCCGAGCGGCTCGCCGAGACCCAGTTCCCAGTACTCGTGCAGGCTTTCTTGAGCGACCCGAGCGTCCTGTTTGTTGACCGCCAGAAGTACCGGCACTCCGCTTCGTCTGAGGAGGGACGCGATCTCATGGTCCTGCGGAGCGACCCCTATTCTTCCGTCCACGACGAATATGGTCACCGCAGCCTCGTCGATGGCCTGTTGCGCCTGCCGTCGGACGTCGTCAACGAGTGGTTCCTCGTTGAGAAGGTCTATCCCGCCGGTATCGACCACCACGAACGTTCGTCCGCCCCATTCGGCCTCCCCTTCCTTTCGATCACGGGTGACGCCCGGCTGAGGCGCCACCACCGCGTCACGGGTACCGGTTATCCGGTTGAAGAGAGTCGACTTGCCTACATTGGGGTAGCCTACGATGGCCACCCGGGGCTTGACCGCGCTCATGTCTCGACCCTGCGTAGAGCAGCCGCAACAGCTTCTATCTGCTCGGGAGGGGTGGATGCACCGGCAGTGATCCCCACCGTGTGAAGGCCATGGAACCACGAAGGATCGATCTCCTCGGCCGACTCGACATGGTGCGTGCGCGGCTGCTGAAGCGCGCACAGCTCTGCCAGGCGTCGCGTGTTACCGGACTCTCGTCCGCCTACCACCACGACGACGTCGACCTCTGCCGCCATGGCGATGGCGGCCGCCTGGCGCTGTTCGGTGGCGCTGCAGATGGTGTTGTGGACGAGAAGTTCCTTCACCTGCGGCGCCAGATAGGAGACCAATTCAGAAAGACGTTCGTGCGACTGAGTAGTCTGCACCACCACTCCGACCCTCCGACTGGGAATCTCCTCGGGCAAATCCGCGGGGGATTCCGCCACCAGCGAGTCCTTGCCGGCGTAGGACTTCAGTCCCAAGACCTCGGGGTGATCTCTCTCCCCCAGGATAACGACGAGATACCCGTCTTTCTTGAGGCGGGCGGCCTTCTCGTGTGCTGAGGTGACAAACGGACAGGTGGCGTCGATGATCGTCAGTCCATGAGCGACCAATTTCTCTCTGGCGCTCCTGGGGACGCCGTGTGAACGGAGTATCACCGTGCCCTCAGCGACCTCGTCGGGTCCGTCTATGACGCCGACACCCCGGCGCTTCAGATCGGCGATCACCCCAGGGTTATGGATCAGAGGGCCAAGACTATTGACGGGCGCAGGGGCGTGATCCGCCGCTTCCAGGGTCATCTCCAGCGCCCTCTCGACGCCCCAACAGAAACCTGCACAGTCAGAGATGCGTATCTCGAGGGGGCTCATCAGGCCTCCGGATGCGCCGCGAGCAGTTCAAGAAGAGCGTCGACGAGCCTTTGTGTCGTGACCGCAGCTCGTTCTGAACGCGGCTTGTCATCTAGAGGTATCTCCAGCGGAGGCCCGAAGATCACGTGGACACGTGGGAGGAAAAGGATGTGGTTTCTGATGATGCGATCGGTTCCGCGGATGAGGGCAGGAACAGTGATGACGCCCTCCCGTAGGGAGAACAGACTCACTCCGGGTCGTATCTCGCCCAGCGGGAGATCCCTCTGTCTACGTCCCTCGGGGAACAGGCCCACCACCGCCCCGGCCTCGAGATAAGCGAAAGCCTGCTTCACGGCCTGTCGGTCGACTTGTCCGCGCCTCACCGGAAAGGCGCTCATCTTCCCTAGGACCCATGCCAAAGGCCTGAACCTCCATAGCTCCGACTTGGCCATGAAGTGGATCATCCTAGGAGTCGCAGAGCCCAGGAAAAAGGGGTCGAGGTTCGAGCGGTGATTGCAGGCTACCAACACAGGTCCGCAGAGGGGAAAGTTCTCCACTCCGGTGACGCGCATACGGAAGAACAGGCGGCAGAACGGAGGGATGATGGTGTAGGCGACGCGGTAAAGCCAGGTGTCGAGCGGGCTTCGAACCATCCGGCTGAGGGACCACTTGCGGGCGCGCTTGCTTTCAGCAAGCGCGCCTACCGCGTCCACCACTTCGTCTATGGTCATGTTGGTCGTGTCGATCTCCACCGCGTCGTCGGCTCTCCGCAGCGGCGCCAACTGTCGACCGCAGTCGTACTCGTCTCGAGCCATGATGTCTGCCACCAACTGATCAAACGGTTGAGGGGCGCCTTGCGCCTCCAACTGCAACTGCCTACGTCGGGCACGCTCTTCTACTCCGGCCGTGAGGAACACCTTGGCATCTGCCTGGGGCGCCACCACCGTACCCATATCGCGCCCTTCCAAGACTAAGTTCCCCATTGCGACCTGCTCGCGCTGCTTGTCGGTCAACACCATACGGACTCCGGGATCGGCAGAGACTGCGGATACGTTCTGTGACACCGCTCGACCCCGGATCTCGTCGGTGACTTCGCGTTCACCGACGAAGACGCGGGTGAGGTCGTCGGGGCGCTCCACGAAACGGAACTCGGTGCGGGCGGCAAGGGCTCCCGCCTCGGATATCCGATCGGGGACCAGGCCTTGTTCCATCGCCAGGAGGGTCACAGTACGATACATCGCTCCAGTATCCAGATAGCGCAGGCCTAACCTCTTGGCCACTTCTCTCGCGATGGTGCTCTTGCCCGACCCGGCGGGACCGTCTATAGCGATGATCATCGCCCGACCCCTCTGGAGCCGCTTCCAGGGGCGGCCATTTCTCCGCCCAGCCCTACGAGAGCCTCGACGAAGCCGGGGTACGACACGTTCAGAGATCGGAGGTCGTCCACCCGGACCCCGTGTCGCGAGGCCGCTCCGGCTACGGCGCCGACCATGGCCAGCCGATGGTCAGCGCGCGTCTCTACCTCTCCCCCCGCCCAGCCCTGCGGATCACCCTCCACGTCCATCCCATCCGGATACTCGGTGACCCGTATGTCCAGGGTTCTAAGAAGGGTTGCCATCGCCTCCAGGCGGTCGCTCTCCTTAGCCCGCAGTTCGGCGGCGCCCCGGAGCCGGGAGATCCCATCGGCCCGCGCCGCCGCAAGCAGGAAGAGAGGCAACTCGTCGATGAGGCCGGGCACTTCATCGGCATCCACGTCGGTGGCCTCCAACTCACTCCAGCGGGCCGTAACGGTCCCGACCGGTTCGGGGCCGCATACGTCTTCCCGCTCGACGGTTATTTGCCCACCCATCCGTTCGATCACCGCCAGAAGTCCCGTTCGGGTGGGGTTCAGGCCGACGTTCTCCACCGAGATATCGGATCCAGGGATCAGCAACGCCGCTACCAGGAAGAATGCGGCAGAACTGAAATCGCCGGGCACCGTAAGGCCGTCCATCTTGAGCCGTTCCAGAGGCCACACCTTGACCACGCCCGGGCCGTCCACGGGCCCGTCCCGCTCGGCACGTCCTCCCCCGTAGCGGATCATGCGCTCCGTATGGTCTCGAGACGCAGCCGGCTCCACGACACTCGTCTGTCCTTCGGCACGCAGACCAGCAAGCAGGATGGCCGACTTCACCTGAGCTGAAGCTACAGGCATACGGTACTCGATGCCCCGCAGGGCTCCACCGCGCACCACCACGGGTGGAAGGCTGTCCCCACAACGGCCTGCCACCTCCACGCCCATGGCGGCAAGCGGTTCCAACACGCGACCCATGGGCCGCCGTCTGATGCTCGCATCGCCGGTGAGGACACAGAGGAAGTCTCGAGGGGCGAGGAGCCCAGGCAGAAGCCGGAGGAGTGTCCCAGAATTGCCTACGTCGATCACGTCGTCCGGCTCCTGAAGGCCCTCCCACCCTGCGCCATGCACCAACAGCCGGTCCCCGTGGTCGTCCACCTGCACTCCCAGCGCCCGCACCGCCGCGACTGTAGCCATGGTGTCGGTGGAGCGCAGGAATCCGGTCACGATCACGGGTCCGTCATTGACAGATCCCATGAGGACGGCCCTATGAGAGACCGATTTGTCCCCCGGCGGTCTCACCGACCCGCGCAAACCGGCCCTCGCGGGTGGGAAAAGGCCGCCCATCAGCGCATCATTCACTGCTATCCCCCAAGAAACTCACCCGCGAGGGGTAGTCGAGACCGTTGAGCAACGCCGCAGTCTGTTCAGCGACATCCTCGCCGGTCACAAAGAGCACTAGATCTCCTCCCATGCTCCGACTCATGTGGTGGAGCGTCAGATCTTCAACGTTTATCCCTGCTTCGCCAAGAGCCGTCATCACCCGGGATATGGAGCCGGGCTGGTCGGGCACGCGGACTGTGACTTTGTAAAGAGTCTCGGGGATGATGTCGGCGAATTCCAGCATCTCCTGACGGTAGGTCGCCGCGGATTCGATATCTTGTTCTATGGCCGACTCATCTACCCCCAGAAGGCGGGCCGCGAACTCCTGCAGGGCCGCGGCCACCGCGATCACAGACTCGCCCAAGGCCGCACGGTTCTCAAGGAAGATGTCACGCCACATGGGAGGGTTCGCCCCGGCCACCCGGGTCAGGTCGGTGAAGCTGGCGCCGACCCACTGCAGGGCCCTCTTGCCGCCGGCCGTGCACGCTCCGGCATGGTCCATAAGGACGTTCGCGAGTACGTGAGGTAGATGGCTGATGACCGCCATGATCTGGTCGTGAGCGACAGGGTCGATGAGGTTGGGCTTGGCGCCCAGATCAAGGATGAACTGTTGCAGCATGGCGTAGAGCTTAGGGAAGGCCGCTCCCGTGGTGCAGAGGAAGTAGGTGGACCCGTCGAAGAGATCGGGTCGTGCGTAGCGGACTCCGGAGTCGGAGGCACCGCACATGGGATGTCCGCCGATGAACAGGGCCTTCGCCTCCGGGGACAGGCTCGCCATGATGGCCGACTTCGTGCTTCCCATATCCGTGATGAGCCTGGGCCGCGGCTCAGAGGCGGCGCACTCTTCTACAAGTTGCGGGATGCTGCGCACGGGAGTCGAGATCACCACGAGATCGGCGTAGGCGGCCGCCTCGGCCGCCGTGCCTGCCGCCTCGGTGATGACGCCCTTCTCCAACGCCTCATTCAGCGCGGCCTGGTCGGTGTCGAAGCCTACCACCTCGTCGACCCGGCCTCGGTTACGAGCGGCCAGCGCCAAGCTCCCCCCCATCATGCCGACTCCCACCACAGCAAGCCGATGAACGCCGCTGTGGGCCCGCGCGTCGTTCATCGGCCTACCCCATCTGCCTGCCGGCCCAGGCGACGATCTCCCTTATGCGGACGGCGACCGCCTCGAACTGCGCCGGGTCAAGGGATTGGGCCCCATCGGAGAGAGCAGTCTCGGGGGTTGGATGCATCTCGATCATGAGGCCGTCGGCTCCGGCCGCGACTGCCGCCAAAGAGAGGGGCTCGACCAGGTCGACCTTGCCCGCGGCGTGACTGGGATCCACCACCACCGGTAGATGGCTGCGCTGCTTGATGATCGGCACGGCCGAGATATCGAGGGTGTTGCGGGTGGCGGTCTCGAAGGTACGGATGCCTCTCTCGCACAGTATGACGTTGGAGTTGCCCTCTTTGACTATGTATTCTGCAGCCATGAGCAGCTCGTCGATGGTGGCAGCCAGCCCACGCTTGAGAAGCACCGGGCGGTCGACCTCTCCAACCGCCGAAAGGAGCTGGAAATTCTGCATATTGCGCGCCCCGATCTGGATGACGTCGGAGTACTTGGCTACGGCCTCCAGATGGCGAGGATCCATGAGTTCTGTGACTATGGGCAGCCCGGACGCCTCTCGAGCTTCCGCCAGGATCTCGAGCCCCTCGACGCCCAGCCCTTGGAAGGCATAAGGTGACGTGCGAGGCTTGAAAGCGCCGCCGCGCAACATGGTAGCGCCGCCTTCTCTTGCGATACGGGCGGCGTCGAGCAACTGCTCTCGGCTCTCCACCGAGCAAGGGCCGGCTATGAGTGCGACGTGTCCTCCCCCCAGACTCGTCCCCCCCACAGCGATGATCGAGTCGGAGTGTCTGAATTCGCGGCTGACCAGTTTATACGGACGGAGGATGGGGAGCACCTTGTCCACTCCCGGGTATGCTTCAAGGGGCAGGCCAGCGATCACGTCCCTCTCGCCCATGATGCCGATGACGGTGACCAGATCGCCGGTCGACACATATCCGCGCGCGCCTGCTCCATCCAGCAGTTCAAGGATCCGGTCCACGTCATCTTGACCGGCCCTCTCCTGCATGACGATCATCATTTCTGTGCTGCCGACCTGCATGTCAACTCTCCGGACTAAGGGTTTCGGCGCTCAGACCGGCGACTGGGTGCGTCATCTTAGCCGGCCCCCGCGCGTCCCGCAGTTCTTGCATCGCCGCTAGGAAGAGATCCCCCTCCTCGACTTCACCTATGGTAACTCGAATCCAGCCCGGGCAATCCATCGCATAGCCGGAACGGGTAAGCACCCCTCTCTCGAGGAGGGCCTGCGGAGCCTCAGGACCGGGGATCCGGAGGTCGGTCACATCCACCAGCAGGAAATTGGCCTGGCTGGGCCGGCACCCGATGCCCATGTCGGTGAGCCTCGAGGCCAGGCGATCGCGTTCCGCCGCCACCTGCCACCTGCGTTCTTCCATACGCTCGGGCCGGCGTAATGACTCCGACGCTGCGATCTGGGCCAGCGAGTCCACGTTGAAAGGCTGCCGTACCTTGTCGAGCGCCTGGACCACCTGGCGATCGGCGATGCCGTAGCCGATCCGAAGACCTGCAAGGCCGTAGATCTTCGAGAAGGTTCGCAGTATCACCAGGTTCGGGTATTCGGACAGCCAGACCGCGGATTCCTGTCTTGCAGGTGAAGTGACGAACTCTCCGTATGCTTCGTCCAAGACCACCACGACGTCCTCGGGGATCCTGTCGAGGAAGGCGCGCAATATCGGCGGCTCCAGGTAGCCGCCGGTAGGGTTGTCGGGGTTGCAGACGATAAGGAGGCTCGTGTCGTTCCTTATCGCCGCCAGCATGGCATCCAGATCGTACACGAGGTCTCGGTGGTGCACAGCCGAGAAAGGCGCCCCGTTCATCATGGCTATCGAACGGTACATGACGAACGATGGGTGCGGGATCACCACATGATGTGACGGGCTGAGGAAGGCCTGACCCAGAAGCATGAGCAGTTCGCAGGACCCGTTGCCGAACATGAAAGACTCCTCGGGCACGCTCAGCCGCTCGGCAAGGAGGCCACGCAATTCTTCGCATGAGCCATCCGGATAGCGATTGAGTCCCTCCACTGCGCGCTTCAAGGCTTCGATCACCTCTGGGAAGGGTCCCCAGGGGATCTCGTTGGCCGATAGCCTGACGACGGTGTCCAGGCCGTATCGACGCTGGATCGCGGTCACCGGCGGGCCCGCCCGGTACGGGGTGAGCTTGTCTAGAACAGGATTGAGTCTCATAGCGTCTCCGACCGACCGTTGCTTAACGTTGCCATCGAGGATCCGCCGCGGCGTGACGGCCCCCTCGCGGCAGGATTAATCAGTATAGAGCAGGAGCCGGGATAAGGCATTCTAACGGCCGGTCCGGCTGCCTCTTTCATCCCCGAATGCCGAGAGGCGCAACTCCTCGACCTCGCCGGGCGACAGCTGCCGAGCCTCGCCCGGAGCAAGGCCGGCATCGACGAGGCCGGCAAAGCTGCGGCGATGCAAAGACAGCACTCGGTGGCCCACCGCTTCCAGCATACGGCGGACCTGGCGCTTACGCCCCTCGTGAAGGGTGATCCGCAGGGTGGTGGAAGTCCCGGCCCCGGGCGCCGCGCCGAAGCGCCCGGACCCAGTCCGGCCCAGGACCTCGACTGAGGTGGGCGCGGTGTCGCCATCCTTGAGACGGACGCCGCGCCGAAGCCGCCTTAGGGCGGCTTCGGCGACGATACCTCTCACAGTCACGACGTACTCCTTCTCCACAAGGTAGCGTGGGTGGAGCAGGCGGGCGGTCAACTCCCCGTCGTTCGTCAGCAATAGCAACCCGCTGCTGTTGAGATCCAGCCGGCCCACAGGAAAGACGCGGACGTGCGTGGGTACACAGTCGACGACCGTACGACGACCTCGAGCGTCACCGACGGCGCTCAATACCCCGATCGGTTTGTTGAGCAGCCAATACTCTTTCTTCTCCGGGGTGATGGGCCGACCATCCAAGGCGACGGATTGCGTCGTTGGGTCTACCGAGATGCCCAATTCGGCCGCGACCCCATCGATGGTGACCCTGCCCGCCAGTATGAGGTCCTCACAACCCCGCCGCGAGCCCAGGCCTGCTTCAGCAAGGTACTTCTGTAGCCGCACCCTCATTCCGGAACCGTTAGAAGCCCCAACCGGCGGCGGAGATCCTCCTTTTGTTCGTCGCTGAGGGCGAACCCCTCCAAGGCCGGTAGTTCGTCCAGACTCGATAGCCCGAACAAGGCCTCGAATCTCTGTGTTGTCCCGTAGAGAACGGCCCCACCTCCGCCCTCGGCCCTACCCATCTCGGTTATCAACTCGCGGTCCAGGAGCGTGTGCACAGTAGAGTCGGAATTCACCCCTCTCACTTCCGCGATCTGAGGCCTCGAGACGGGCTGTAGATATGCCACGATAGTGAGGCATTCCATAGCAGCCGGCGACAGACGGCCGGGCTCGTTGGGCAGATCGAAGAGAGCCGTCACAGCAGCCCGGCATCGTGGGTTGGTTCGAAACGCCCACCCTCCCGCCAAGGGCACGAGTTCAAAGCCTCTGCCTCCGTCGGCGGGGAACTCGGCCCGCAGCGTCTCCAATACGGTTTCGACGCGGTCCCTATGGCCCGGCTCAGTGAGCTGCAGAGCCCGGAGCATGTCGTCCACCGGCAGGGGTCGTCCGGCCGCGAAAAGCAGCGCTTCGACGTTCCTCTTCAGTTCACTCACGATCTCGTCGGCCACAGATGATCCTCGATGGTGTAGAGACTTCAAGCGGTTTTCGGATGCTCCCGTGCCCTCACAACGATGTCCCCGAAAAGCTCTGCCTGCGAGACCCTTATCTCGCCTCGGGACAGGAGTTCCAGGAGGCCGAATATCGACAAGGCCTGCACGAGCGGCGCCTCTCCCGCGAACACACGGTTGAAAGAGAGTCGTCCCCGCTTAGCCAAGATGCCGCGGATGATGCGGATTTGCCGCTGCAGTTCAACCTTGATCTGCGCGATATGAGCCGTGTCGGGTTCCCGCTTGCTCTCAATGAGCCGCACCAGGCATTCACGCAGGTCCATCGGGTCCGCGGTGCCGACGATCTCCTCCAAAGCGGGCAGGCGGCGTCTTGTCACCCCCGATGGCTCACGAAGCGTGGTGCATGCGGCCCGCTCCCCAAATCTGCGCAGTTGCTGGGACGCCGCCTTGAACTTGCTGTACTCGAAGAGCCGTGCAAGCAGTTGATCGCGGGCCTCCTCGGGCGTTATCTCGTCCTCGATCTCCGGATAGACGCCGGGAAGAAGCAGTCGCGACTTCACCTCCACCAGGAGGCTCATGAGCAACAGGAACTCGGTCATCTCGTCCCAATAGTCAACCGCCCCGGCCGATTCCATATCTTCCAGATAGGCCGAGATGACCTCGTACAAAGGCACCTCCAGGAGGTCGATCTCCTCCTTCAGCACGAGCGATAGGAGAAGGTCGAAGGGACCCTGGTAGACATCCAGTTCCAGTTCCAAAGCTCTCAGGACAGCCTCACAGTGTGAACTGAGGTTACACGAAAGTGTAGTTGGTCAAGAAGACCTCTGCGATGCCCATGATGACCCATCTCATCAGGTCGAAGAACTGGTTGCGGAACACCCAGATGAAGATGAACACCACGAAGATCCCGTACCGGTCGATGGCCACCCATTTCTCGTAGGCATTGCGCGGAAGAAAGGCACCCACTATCCGGGAGCCGTCTAGCGGAGGAATGGGGATCAGGTTGAACAACCCCAGCACGATATTGATCTGGAAGAGGAGGAAGAAGACCAAGAACCAGCGGCTGTCGACGGCCGGCTGGATCCAGTTCAGGAGCAGGATGAAGATGACGGCGAGGATGAGGTTGGTGATCGGTCCCGCGGCGCCGACGATGGCCATGCCGCGTTGACGGTCCTTGAAGTAGTAGGGCGATACCGGGATCGGTTTGGCCCAGCCGAACACGAACCCCGAGAACAGGTAGGTGATGATGAACATCGCCGTCCCGAGCGGATCCAGGTGCTTGAGCGGGTTCAGACTCAAACGCCCGCGGTTCTTGGCCGTGGGGTCGCCCAGGCGGTAGGCGATCCAGCCGTGCGCCAACTCATGGAACATCATCGAGAGGAGAAGGACGGGTATTAATATAAGGAGGTTCAGCCAGCGATCGGTCATCGCGACTTCTCCAGCAGTCTACGCGCAGCCTCTAGTTCCGCCTGACGGTCTCGGACGATCTCCCTCACCCTCATCTCCCTCAATTGTTCCAGCAGGCGACCCACCGGTGGTCCTTCCTTGACGCCCAGCGCCAGCAGATCATCGCCGCCGACACGGATAGTCCGATGACGAATCTCGGAGAGATACCGTCGTAGACGCGCGTCGGCCCGGCCGTCGTCAGTCACGGCTAGGGCGAACACCAACGCCTCCGATGGGGTGCTCCGCAGGGTCCTATAGATCTCCCAGTCGTCCATCTCCTCGCGGGTGAGGCCGGTCACCAGCACCGGGCCCATCACCACGCCGGCTCGGATCACGGAGCTGTCGGTGCGCTTGAGCTTGAGTTGCTCCAGCCACAGATACAGTTCGTCATGCTCCATGTTGCGGGTCATGGCCGCAAGGCGCAGCCGCCAGCTTACCACCTCATCCTCAACCTCAAGTTCGTCCACCAGCGAATCGATACGATTGACCAACTTCGCCGTCCTCGCGCCGGTGGCAAGCTTGGGATGGATCTCACGGGCTACTCCGAGCTCGAAGAGGCGCCCGAGCGTCCACTCGATGTCCTCCTCGCTCAATAAGGCCACCAGCTCGTCGCGCAGACGAACGCTCGAAAGGTCGCCCACGAGATGCATGTCTACGCAGCTCTTAGCGAAGCTGCGGGTTTGCTCGTCCATGCGAAAACTATAGCGGTTCTCATAGCGCACGGCTCGGAGGATCCTCGTGGGATCCTCGATGAAGCTCAGGTTGTGAAGGACCCTGATCACCCCATCACGTAGATCTCGATAGCCTCCGAAGAAGTCGATCACTGTGCCGAAGTCGCGCCCACGGAGTGACACAGCCATGGCGTTGATGGTGAAATCCCGCCTGAAGAGATCTTGACGTATGGAGGCATGCTCCACCCTGGGCAGGGCGGCCGGATAATCATAGAACTCCGTCCGAGTGGTGGCCACATCCACGTGGAAAGGCTCTCCTCCCGACCGCAGCCAAGCCGAAGCCTCCCCTAATGTGGAGGGAGGGAGCAACACCACGGCCGTCTTGAACTTGTGGTGAGCGCGGACTCTGCCGCCGAGCTGAGCGGCCAGCCGAGTGGCGAACTCGATCCCGTCTCCCTCCACGGCTATGTCCACGTCGACGTTCGGCTGCTCCAACAGTAGGTCACGTACGAACCCACCGACCAGATAGACGCCGGCGAAGTCCTCGGACAACGCTGAGCAGGCCTGAAAGAGTCGCCCGAAGAACGGATGGTCCGGAAGGGTCTGTAGCGCGTAGACCTGCGGGGCCACAACGTCTGCATGCTCCTGCTCCCAACGACCCTGATAGGCGGCCAGCACATCGGTGCGGGTGGCGATGCCGATGACGTCGGCCACCGGAGCGCTCCCTTCGGCCACTGCCTCGTCGTAGGCCTCGTCCTTGACCACAGGCACACGGCCGATGTTGCCCTCCACCATGATGCGTCGCAACTCATCCACGCCGGTCGACCGGCGGGCGAAGGTGATGCTGCGGGTCATGACGCCCTTGACTGGGGCGTGTCCGAGCCCATGGCGGATGGCTTTATCCAAGTCGCGCCGGGCGACCACTCCCACCACTCTCCCATCCTGGCGTACACAGATGCCCGAATGTCCATAACGTTGCGCCGTCACGAGGGCCTCCGTGACGGGCGTGTCGGCCTCTATGAATCTGACCGGACGGCTCATGATCTCACCCGCCGTCGGCGCTCCCAGGTCGGCCCGGGCAAGAGTCTCGAGCAACTCGTCTATCACCTGCCCAGGCGTTTTGTCTCGGATGACTGCTGAAGCCGCCTGAGCATGGCCCCCGCCATCCACGGAGCGCAGGAGAGCACCCACGTCCACCGACCCGGCACGCGAACGCGCCGTCACAAACACCCTGTCCTCCATGGCCACGGCTTGGAGGAGGATCTCCGCGTTGATCAGTTCCATGAGCTTGTGGGCAAGTACGCTCAGTCCGTCGACGTAGGTCGGCACCTCTAGGGCCGCCACATGCACGTCGAGCCCCCTCACACGTTTGACCTTCACCGTGTCTATCAGACGCATGAGGACTTCGCGCTGTTCCTGGGTTATGACGCTGTGAAGATATCGCTCGATGAGTGCCTGCGAAGCCCCCAGGCGCATAGAGGCGGCAAGCATCTCGGCATCTCTGATAGTCGTGCGCGGGTAGGTCAGGGAACCCGTGTCCTCGTGGATACCCAGAGCGAAGATGGTGGCCTCTAGGCGTGAGATTCCTACCCCGCGCTCGAGCAGGATGTGGAGCATCGAGGTCGCCTGAGCCCCGTCGGCCGAAAGGACCCAGTTCTCACCCTTAACAAAGGGCGGCCGTTTGGGGTTCTCAGCCTGGTGATGGTCAAATACGACGGTCTCGACTCCCTCGCGGCCACACAGTCTGCCCAGATCGCCGATCCTGCTGGGGTCGGCTGTATCTACCATCACTAGTCTGCGGATCCTGCTTTGGTCGATCAGCCGCAGGCTCATGATGGGAAGACTTTCGCCGTGAAGCGACACGAACTCCCGCACGTTGGGGTTGAGAGACCCTCCGAAGACGATACGTCCCTCCGGATAAAGCAGGCCGGCCCCCACGGCGGCGGCCAGCGCATCGAAATCAGCGTTGTGGTGCGTCGTGATGACGGTCGGGACTTCAAGCAGTGAGGGAGGTGCTGTCATGGCGTCTAGTATAGCGACGTGGACGTCTGCCACGCCCGAAGCACACTCTCGAGGGCACTGTTCAGGCCGGTGCGAGCCCGGGCCGCACCGGAGAGCACCTCCTCGTGAGAGGTGTCTCCCACGTTCACGACCACCACGAGAACGGCGACGGCCAACCCCTCGTCGCACGCAGCCCCGAGTTCCGCCGCCGGCGACATGCTCACCGTCGCGGTTCCCAGCGTGTTGAGAACGGCGAGTTCTGCGGGAGTCTCGTACTGAGGGCCGGGCACCGACGCATGCAGGGATCGCGGTAGCTCCACCACCTCAGCCAAGACTGCGTTGCCCGCTTGGAGCCGTGCCGGAGGCCGCCCCTCGCCGCAGTCATGGAAGTCGAGGACCTCGGTGGCCATTAGGACGTCGCCCGCCGCCAAGCGAACGTCCACAGCTCCGGCGGCGCTCGTCAGTACGACCTTCTTGACCCCCCAGGCCGCCAGAGTCCGCACATGCAACTGAACCTCGCTCAGATCGTAACCTTCGTATTCGTGCACCCTTCCCTTCAGGATAGCCGTGGGATGGCCCACCCATGACGCGATTGATAGTTCGCACGGATGACCTTCTACCCGGCCCTGCAGCCAATGAGGCACTTTCCCGTACGGCATCGAGGCGATCCTTTCACCTGGGATGTGGGGGGCCAGCCCTGAGCCGAGTACCACCGCAACATCGGGCGCTGTTCCCAAAGCGGCCTCCAGCCAGCGGGCCGCGATCTTCGCTTCCTCCTTCCCTACACGGCAGGGTAGGGGATCCGCCCTCGGTGCACGGCCGGTCGCGCCACCGGCAGGCGCCAGAACCGGCGTGTACCGGCGCCAACCCCGGCCGGGTCGCAGAAGGGTGATGACGTCACCGGGCAGTACGGGGTCCTCTCCTGTAAGGAATTCGGCCACCGTGGCGCCCGTGTCCGAGAAATGACCCTCGTATACGGCGTGCGGGGTCTGCGCAGGCCTTGGCAGCATCAAGAGGGGTACATACTCACGGCTGTGGTCCGTGCTGGGAGTGGTGGGGTCGACACCGTGATCGGCGGTGAGGATGAGCCGGTCGTTGGGCCTCAGGGCATCCACGATGTCGGCCAGAGCGGCATCCGCCGTCTCCAGTGCCGTGGCAAAGCCCTCCACGTCGTTGCGATGGCCCCAGATCATATCGAATTCGACCAGATTGGTCATGAGCAATCCTTGATTGAACCTGATCCCCGGTGCGCGCCCCCTGACCAGATCTTGGACCAAGCAAAGATTGTCGACGTTAGAGCCTACTTTCAGCTGAGTGCTCACGCCCCGCCCGGCGAATATCTCACTGATCTTGCCCAGTGCCACCACAGGAACTCCAGCCTGAGCCAGAGCGTCTAGATACATGGGGCCCGGAGGCGCCAGCGAGAAATCGCGACGGTCCTTCGTTCTGGCAAAGGATCCGACCTCACCGTCGAACGGGCGGGCGATCACCCGGGCAACGGCGTGCCTACCGGTGAGGAGGTCTCGGGCTACCCGACACCAGGTGTCCAGCTGCTCGAGCGCTACTACACCAACGTGTGCCGCAATCTGAAAAACGCTGTCCGCCGACGTGTAGACTATGGGTTTTCCCGTACGGATGTGCTCCTCGCCGAGCTCCGCGATGATCTCTGTGCCTGAAGCGGGCCTATTGCCCAACACCCCCCGCCCTATGCGCTCGATGAAGGGTCTTATGATCTCGTCGGGGAACCCCTGAGGGTAGGTCGGGAACGGCCGGACGGTGATCAAACCCATGTGCTCCCAGTGACCGACGGTGGTGTCCTTGCCCGCAGACAGCGGGGCGAGTCTCCCGCAGAGAGCGAGGGGCTCAGGGACCGGGGGCACCCCTCGCAGGGGCACGATGTTGCCCAGTCCGAGTCGGCCCAGATTCGGCAACCGCAACGGCACGAAGCGACTCAGATTGCCCAGAGTGTCGGATCCCGAGTCGCCGTATTCACCGGCGTCGGGCAGTGCCCCCACCCCCACTCCATCCAGTACGATGAAGACGCAGCGCCGCATCCCGGCCTATTCGGAGCGCGCCCGTGGATGCGCATCCCGGTATATCTTCTGCAGATGCGCGGTGGTGACGTGCGTGTAGATCTGAGTCGTGGAGAGATCGGCGTGGCCGAGCATCTCCTGCACGGCCCGCAAATCGGCGCCGCCCTCTAGAAGGTGGGTGGCGAAGGAGTGCCGGAGCGTGTGGGCCGACACGTCATCAGGCAGACCGGCCAACCGGGCATATTTCTTGATGAGAAGATGCAGTCCCTGACGGGAGAGACGCCGACCCCGGTCGTTCAGAAAAAGCTCCGGCGCCTTGATCCTGCCGGCGCCGCCCAGGAAGGGTCGGCCGCGCTCGTTGTAGGTGCGCAAAGCCTCGACGGCTTTGCGCCCCAAGGGCACCACCCGCTCCTTGTCGCCCTTGCCGATCGTGCGGACGAATCCTACATCCAAGTCTATGTCCTGCAGGCGCAGGCCCAGGGCTTCCGAGGCCCGCAGCCCTGCTCCGTAGAGTGTCTCTAGTAGGGCTCGATCCCGCAGGCCGCGGTGATCGGCCCGCGGACCCGCAAGCAGCCTTTCGACTTCCTGGATACTGAGGGTCCTCGGCAATCCCGACTCCAATCTGGGCCCGGGCAGACCTTGCGTTGGGTCTGTAGACACAAGACCGGTGAACACTGCGCGTCCATAGAACGATCTGATAGCCGCCGTCTTGCGGGCCCTTGTGGCCGGCCGCCACTCGCCACCGGCCAGGAAGTCTCGTACATCATCGGACGATGCGGTGGTAAGTCCCAAGCCCCGTTCCGCAAGAAAGTGCACGAACTGGGCAAGGTCGCGTCCATAGGATTCCACCGTCCGCTCCGACAACCCCTTTTCCAAACGGAGCGAGCGCAGGTGTGCCGTCAGGGCAGAGTCGTCTCCGGCCGGCTTTGCCATTCCACGGGCTCCGGAAGGTCACGTGTACTCGATAGGAAGCACGTACTCGAGCGGGAAGTACGGGTTACCGGTGGCATCCGCAACCTCACGCAGGGTGACCTTGCCTTCCATCACATTGACGCCGCGCGCGAGGGCAGGGTCGGAGCGGGCGGCCGCCACGGCGCCTTTATCCGCGACCTCCAGAATGTAAGGGAGCGTGATGTTCGTGAGAGCAAGCGTGGAGGTTATGGGGACCACCCCTGCCATATTATCCACTCCGTAGTGGATGATCCCATGCTTCACAAACGTCGGATCGCGGTGGGTGGTGACCTCGGAGGTGGCCACACATCCTCCTTGGTCAACGCTCAGATCTACGATCACCGAGCCGGCCTGCATAGCCTTCACGAGTTCCTCAGAAACCAGGACCGGCGTCTTCGCTCCCGATACCAAGATGGCGCCTATCACGAGGTCGGCCGTCAGCACCTCCTCCTCGATGGTCAGTTGGTCGCTGTGAAGGGTCTGGACGTTAGGAAGGTATCTGTGAACAGCCGCCAGCCTGCGGACGTCGATATCGAGGATCTTAGTATGTGCTCCCATGCCGGCCGCTATCGCGGCCGCGTTGGTCCCCGCTATGCCTGCCCCCAGGATGACCACGTTCGCAGCTTTGACTCCCGCGGCCCCCCCTAGTAACTTACCCTTCCCTCCGCTCATGCGCTCCAGGAACTTGGCTCCTACTTGAGGCGCCAAGCGCCCCGCGATCTCACTCATGGGCGCGAGCAGTGGCTTGATCCCTTCGAGCGTCTCCACGGTCTCGTAGGCAAGGCACGTCGCCCCACTGTCGATCAGGGCCTTCGTGAGTATGGGGTCGGGTGCCAAGTGCAGATAGGTGAACAGAGTGTGTCTCGGCTCCAACCTCACATATTCCTCGTGGAGAGGCTCCTTGACCTTGACGATCAGGTCGGCCTGCGCGAACACCGCCTCTGCGTCGGGGACGATGCGTGCGCCGGCGGTCACGTAGGCTTCGTCGGCGAAGAAGGACCCCTCTCCGGCGCCGTGCTGTATCAGCACTTCATGACCCCGGATGGTGAGCTCCTTCGTCCCCGCGGGCGTGAGCGCCACGCGATATTCGTCCTGGCGGATCTCAGTGGGCACGCCGATCCGCATATTGACCTCCCCTAGCTACCGGTCCGTGGGCTGCAGTCCGCTACACGCATGAGAAGGAGCAAAGCCGAGAGTGTCTTTGCATCGGCCGTCTCCTCCAGATGTTCGAGCAGTCTTGTCAGGGGGTACCGTACCACGGAGATATCTTCGTCGTCATCGGGCCGGCCCTCCACAGAGGAAAGTCCGCGGGCCAGGAACGCATGGAGCAGCTCGTTCGCAAACCCCGGAGAAGAGAAGAACGCACCCAAAGGCGTCCACTCGCGCGCTTCAAGGCCCACCTCCTCCCTTAGCTCCCTCTTCGCCGCCGCAAGAGGGAGCTCATCAGGCTCCAGACCCCCGGCGGGTAGTTCGAGGAGATGCCGCCTTATAGGGTGTCTGTACTGCCTCACTAGGTACACGTGATCCTCGTCATCCAGAGCTGCGATCACTACGGCGCCTCGGTGTTCGACCACCTCTCGGATGGTGGTGCCGCCCCAGGGGAGTGTGATCTCATCCACTCTTAGCGAGATCACCTTGCCTTCATAGATAAGGCGCGAACCGACTGTCGTCGGTACAGCGTCCGACGACACATGATAGGGGTCGCCGCTCTTCGGAGGCCGGCTCACAGATCCACCTGCGCAGCCCCCGCCTTCGGCGCGAAATCGGGCGCCAGTTCCACCAATTTCAGCAGCAATGCGCACAGGCGCTCCAGATCATCCAGAGTCACGTACTCGTCCGAGCTATGAACCCTCATCATGCCGGTCTGCAGATTGATCGAAGGCAGACCGCGCGCGTTAAGCACGTTGGCGTCAGAGCCACCGCCGCTCGAGTGGATCTCAGCCTCCAGCCCTATCGCCGAGATACCCGCCTTCCCCAAACGCACGGCCGGGGAGTCGCTTGTCAGAGCGAACGACCTGTACTCGTGCACTAGATCCACGTCCACGTCGACTCCGGTCTGCGCCGCCGCTTGTTGGATGGCATCCACCATGGAGGCGGCCACGCGAGTGAGCTTCTCATCGTTGTGACTGCGGCATTCTCCCTCGATCTCGCAGAGATCTGGGATGATGTTGCCTGCCGTCCCCCCCCGGATGACCCCGATATTCGCACTCGTCTCGTCGTCCAATCGTCCCAGTTGCATACCGGCTACCGCCATCGCGGCGGCCTGGATGGCACTCCGCCCACGCTCCGGCTCCAATCCGGCATGAGCGGCCAGACCTCTGAAGGTGGCGTGGAGGCTTTCCTGACTGGGAGCTCTGACGACCATGCCCCCCACGGGGCCCGAGGAGTCCAAGACGGCCGCCATAGGGCTTCTTAGGGCCCTCTCGTCCATGTGGCGGGAACCGAGCAATCCGACCTCTTCCGCCACCGTGAAGAACAGTTCATACGACGGGAACGGACGGCCGGACTCTTTCAGCAACTCTGTCGCGTGAAGTACCGCCGCTACTGCGACTTTGTCATCCGCGCCAAGGATCGTGCCCGAAGCGCTCCGAAAGACACCATCGGAGTCCAAGATGGGTTCGATAGGACCGTTGCAGAAGACCGTGTCCAGATGGGTCCCGAAAGCTACGTGCGGATCTGGGCCGTCGCCCGGAACAAGGCACCATAGATTGCCGGTGTCGCCCTCGATGGCGTTGCCGGCCTCATCCTCGTGCACAGACAGGCCCAACTCCATGAGGTGTCTGATCACTACGTCCGCCACTGCACGCTCGTGCCGTGAAGGACTGGGGATCCGAGCAAGGGAGAGGAACAACTCCGTCAGTCTATCGCGGGATGGTGTCAAGGATTCCGTCACGCGTCCACCTTCTCCCTCTGTCCCCCGAGGGCGGCGCCTACGAAATCTCGGAACAGCGGGTGCGGCCTGATCGGCCGGCTCTTGAACTCCGGATGGAACTGGCAGGCCACGAACCACGGATGATCGGGAAGCTCCACCATCTCTACCAAACGGTCGTCGGGAGAGACGCCGCTGATGACCATGCCGGCATCCACCAGGCTTTCGCGGTATTCGTTACTGACCTCATAGCGATGCCGGTGACGCTCGCTGATGAGTTCGTCGCCGTAGGCGGCATGGGCTCTGGTTCCCGTCTTGATCTTGGTCGGAAATGCTCCCAGCCGCATCGTGCCGTCCTTGGCGGAGGCGTCGGTCTGCCCGCGCGGCAGATCGATCACGGGATAGCGGGTGGTCGGGTCGAACTCAGATGAATTCGCACCCGGCATACCCGCGACATGACGGGCGAACTCGGCCACCGCCACCTGAAGTCCCAGCGATAGGCCTAGATAGGGCACTCCGTTCTCACGGGCATAGCGGGCAGAGAGTATCTTGCCTTCAATACCCCTCACTCCGAACCCTCCGGGCACCAGGATACCGTCCGCCGACTCCAGGCGCGATGTCATCTCCTCCTCCCTCAGCGTTTCCGCCTCCACCCAGATGATCTCGAGATTGCGGCCGTGGTGTGTAGCGGCGTGCCACAGCGCTTCAACGACGCTTAGATAGGCGTCGCGCAGCTGCACATACTTGCCCACGAGGGCGATCCGGACGGTTCCGGTGGCCTGATCGATCCGATCGACCAAAGCCGTCCAGTCGTCCAACTGGAGGCGGCCGGCGTCCAAGCCCAGCTTGTCTACTACAAGACTGTCGAGACCCTCGTCGCGCAGATTAAGAGGCACGGCATAAAGGTGCTCTGCATCCACACAACCTATGACGGCGCGAGGATCCACGTCGGTGAAGAGGGCTATCTTCTCCTTAAGATCTTGACTGATGGGCCGGTCCGAACGGCACACGATGATATCGGGCTGGATGCCGATGCTCCGGAGTTCATTGACGCTGTGTTGGGTAGGCTTCGTCTTCAACTCCCCGGAGGTGCGGATGAACGGGATCAGTGTGACGTGTATGTAGATAACGTTCCTACGGCCGATATCGATACGGTACTGTCGGATGGCCTCCAAGAACGGAAGGCTCTCCATGTCCCCGACGGTTCCCCCGATCTCCGTGATAACAACGTCGACCCGGGGGTTGCGCGCCACCCGCGCCACCCGCTCTTTGATCTCGTTCGTGACATGCGGTATCACCTGCACCGTGCCGCCCAGATAGTCTCCTTTTCGCTCCTTGCGGATGACGTTGCAGTAGACGGAACCGGAGGTCACGTTCGAGTCTTTCGTAAGGTTCTCGTCTACAAACCGTTCGTAGTGGCCGAGGTCAAGGTCTGTCTCCGCCCCGTCCTCCGTGACGAACACCTCGCCGTGCTGGAAGGGGCTCATGGTGCCGGGATCGACGTTCAGGTAAGGGTCGAACTTCTGGATGACGACGCGGAGACCGCGGCCCTTGAGGAGACATCCGAGCGACGCCGCCGTGATTCCCTTGCCCAGGGACGATACGACGCCACCCGTGATGAATACGTGCTTGGCCATGTCTACCTCCGCGGTGCTGGTACAACCGGGCGGCGCATGGCTCTCGAGCCCGCGCCTTTCCTAGTCTAGCAGCCCTTCGGCGGCTCTGTCCCTCATATCGCGGGCGTGCGCCATGGCCTCAGCGTCATCTGCGCGTCCGCCCAGCATGCGGCACAGCTCTTCTGCCACGGCCTCCCCCGTGAGCATCGCCAACCGGGTGACGGCATTCTCCTCGTCGGTGGATTTGTCCACCAGATAGTGACGAGTCGCAAGCGCCGCCACCTGCGCCAGATGGGTTACCACGATGAGCTGCGACCCTGCCGCTAATTGACGCAGCTTGTTCGCTACCGTCACGGCCGTACGACCGCCGATACCGGCGTCGATCTCGTCGAAGACCAGCGTCTCGTTGGTGCCCGCGCCGGCCAAAGCACACTTGAGGCTCAGGAGCACCCGAGATAGTTCCCCGCCGGAAGCGGTCTTCGCCAGGCTCCGCGGTGGCTGACCGGGGTTTGCGATGAGCAGGAACTCAGTCGAGTCGGCTCCGCTCTCACGTAACCGTTCCCAAGCGAGCTCGGTACGCATATCGACGCACAGATCAGCCGACGGTATGCCCAGATCCCGCAGTTGCGCCCCTACCGCCTCTTCCAGGGCGGGAGCCGCCAGTCTCCTCTTCTCGCTGAGCGTTTCGGCCAGCTGGAGCGCGCGGGCCGTCTCGGCCGCGCGCACCTCCGCCAACTTGTTGGTATCTGTTTCGCCCTCCTCCAGCTCGGCCAACCGCCTGGTCGCTACTGCCTGGTGTTCCACAGCGGTCGCGGTCGACCCTCCGTACTTGCGGGCGAGGTCGGTGTAGCAACGTAGCCGTTCGTCCACCACGGCAAGACGTCCCGGGTCCACTGATACTTTCGCCGTGTACGCATGAAGTTCTCTCGCCAAGTCCGCCACCTGGTATTGGACGTCATTGAGTGTGCTCACGATGCCGTCCAGTGCGTCATCTACACCGACCAAAGAGTAGAGCTGGTCTGCGGCCTGGGCAATAAGAGAGCCTGCATCCGGCTCGTTCCCGTCGCTACTCAGACAGGCGGCGGCTACGCCTGCGCTCCGGAGTATCTCCTCGGCTCGAGACAGTACGCGCTGCTCCGCCGCCAAGGCGGCCTCCTCCTCGAGTGACAGAGCCGCTTCGGTCAATTCCTCCACCTGGAAACGCAGCAACTCGTACTCCCGCAGACGTGATTCCTGCGTCTGGCGGGCTTCCTCCAGCCGGCGCTCAGCTTCCCGGGCCCGTTCGAACGCTTCGCGAAAGGCCGTAGCCATACGCACGACTTCTTCCCCGGCCCATTCGTCCAACAAGGCCAGTTGATAGCGAGGGTTGAGCAGTCTGCGATATTCGTGCTGACCCGCGAACGACAGTAGACCCTCGACTGCGCTCGCCATCGCGCCCAAGGTCACAGTGGTGTCATTGATGAAGCAACGGTTTCGACCTTCCCTACCCAGCCGTCTGGTGATGATGAACTCACCAGGCGTCACGCCGCCCACGAGACCCTGCACATCTTCAGGTATGACCTTCAGATCCCGCTCATTCAGCTCGAACACCGCCTGGATCAGCGCCTCGGGAGCGTTCTTGCCGACAAGGCCCTCTTCCGCCCGTTCACCCATGAGAAGACCAAGAGCGCGGGTGAGGAGGGTCTTCCCGGCTCCCGTTTCACCCGTCAGTACGTTCAGCCCAGGGTCGAACTCCAGGGTGCCGTCCTCGATCAGGACGAAGTTCCGGATGGCGAGAGAAGCCAGCAAGCGGCCGACCCCTAAAGAAGCCGGTCGCGGAAATGGTGATAGAGGCTGTCGCCCTCGAGCAGGGCCAGGGACGTCGTCCCCGGGCGCGCGTTGATACGCACCACCGCTCCCGGCGCAAGTGTGGCCAGTCGCTCCCCATCGATGTCCAGGGAGCTATCGTTGTCGACGTCCGTGTTGATTATCTCGAGGACGTCCTGAGGCGCTGCGACCACCGGACGGACTCCCACCGCGTGGGGAGCCACGAGGCTGATGACGTACGCGTCCACCGCGATACCCAGCAACGGACCCCCGGCGGCTAGGCTGTATGCGGACGATCCGGCAGGCGTTCCCACGATAACACCGTCACACATCACCTCGAACAGTGTGACTCCGTTTAGGGTAAGAGCCACCGAGCAGGCGTGTGGATTGGCGCCCTTCCCCACCACCACGTCGTTGGTGGCACGGAAGACCTTACCGTCTAACGCGGCCTCGAGACCGAGCAGGGGATACTGCTTGAACCCACCCGCCAGCAATTGCTCCAGACCCTGTATCAGCTTGTCTTTGTTGATGGTGGTGAGGAACCCGACTCGTCCCAGATTGACACCGGCCACCGGGATGGACAGATCGCGGGTGAGGTGAAAGGCCCGCAGCATCGTGCCGTCTCCACCCAGCACCACACACAGGCCCACATCGCCCAAGTCTTCCGGTCCCGCTGCGAAGGATACACCGGCCGCCTCACGCAGGGTCTCCCCGTGCTTCTCCCACTCGCCGGGGGGCGCCTTGACCTCGATCCCTCTGTCTGCCAGAAAGCGCAGCGCACGGGTCAGTGGCTCCCGTGCCACCTCTGGTTGGCCGTGAGTCAGGAAAGCTATCTTCTTGATGTCCGACGTCACGTGACAGACCTCGTCTCGTCCGGTCTCACTGAGACCAGTGTCTCTTCCACCATTGCCTCAAGCCTATCAAGTCCCACCCCTTTTTCTCCACCTCGGCCCACGTGCAAGAAGAATTCTACGTTACCATCGGCTCCTAACAAACCCGACCTGCACATGCCCAGCAACTCAACCCGCAACTCCTCGATGACGAATCCTCCGCGCTCCATGAGGACCGTCCGATGCACTTCCTGATCGCGTACGATCCCGCCTTTGCCGACCTGCCTTACTCCTGCCTCGAACTGCGGCTTGATCAAAATCAGTCCCGCGAACGCAGGCTGCAGACACTCGAGCACGCTCGGCAGGATCTTAGTCACAGAGATGAACGACACGTCCATGGTCAGGAAGTCCGGCGGATAGGGTAGCAGTGCCGGGGTCAGGTGGCGCGCGTTCACTTTCTCGAGCACGTGAACGCGGCTATCGTAACGCAGCCGTCCATCCAACTGTCCCCTGCCCACGTCAAGCGCTATGACCTCAACCGCGCCACGCTGCAGAAGGCAATCGACGAACCCGCCGGTGGAGGCTCCCACGTCGAGAGCGCAGGCCCCCGAGACATCGAGACCTAAGACATCGAGCGCGTGCGCAAGTTTCTCTCCGCCCCTGGAAACGTATAGGCGCCCGTGTTTGACGACGATCTTTTCGTCGTCTGCCACTGCAGTGCCGGCCTTGTCGCTGACCTTTCCGGAGACGGTGACCAGCCCGGCCATGATGACGCCACGCGCTACACTCCGGTTTGGAGCCAGGCCTCGCGCCACCAGCGCCTCATCCAAGCGCGTGCGGCCCGCCCGGATCACCTCCTCTCAGTCCTTGCCGCCGCGATTGCGGCCCAATAGCAGGCGGACCCTCTTCACCAGGCCATCTGTGGTCAGCCCAAGATCGTTCCTCAGAACGTCGACCGGCCCCTGCGGAACGAACGCGTCGGGCAGGCCGGTCAGCGCACAACGTCTGTGCAACCCGGCGTCCGCCATCAACTCCAGCACGGCCGAACCAAAACCTCCGGCCAGTGCGTTGTCTTCCACCGTCATAAGCGCTTCATGTTCCTCAAGAAGCGGAAGGAGGCCGTCCCCATCCAGTGGATGCACTCGTTTGACTCCGGCCACCGTCGCCTCGATCCCCTCGACCATCAGGGCGTCTGCGGCCGCCTCGGCCAAGGCGGTGATGGGTCCAGTGGCCAGAACAAGCACGTCGGAGCCCCGCCGAGTCACGTCTACCCATGGGCCGTCGAAGGGCCGTATGGGTCGCGAGAGAGCCGCCTTCGACCCGACGGACCGAGGATATCTGATCACCGAAGGACCCTCGAGGCGTAGAGCCGTTGCCAAGAGACGCTGTAATTCTCCTTCATCCCTGGGCACGAAGACGGTCAAACCCGGAAGGATCCTCAAAAAGGAGAGGTCGAAGGCGCCGTGATGCGTGGGGCCGTCCGCCCCGACCAGGCCCGCTCGATCGACCGCGAAGACCACGGGCAGTCTCTGAAGACAGACATCGTGGATGATCTGGTCGTAAGCGCGTTGCAAAAAAGTAGAGTAGATCGCCACGACCGGGCGCATGCCGGTAGCCGCGAGTCCCGCCGCGAACCCCACCGCATGACCTTCAGCGATCCCCACGTCGAAAAAGCGCTCGGGCATCGCTTCTCTTAGTAGATCCAGTCCTGTGCCGCTCGCCATGGCGGCTGTGATGCCCACCACTCTCCCGTCCGCACGAGCCAACTCCACCATCGCCTCGCCAAAGGCTCGGGTGAAGGTGGTCGGACCCTCCGGATCGAGCGACTCCCCTGTAGATACAGAGAAGCGAGGCGTGCCGTGGTAGCGTCCCGGCTGTTGCTCGGCGGGAGCATAGCCCTTCCCCTTGATCGTGCGACAGTGCAGCAGTACCGGACCCCCGACCGATAGGGCCCTGCGTATGTGGAAGCGCAGCTGGTCGATGTCGTGGCCGTCGATAACCCCGATGTAAGTGAAACCCAGTTCTTCAAAGAGCATCCCGGGGACCAACGCGCCCTTGATGCCGTCCTTCAACTGCTCTCCCATGGCGGCCATCCGGTCTCCCACCCCCGGCAGGCGTTGCACCATCCTCTCGACGTCCCTGCGGAATCTGGACAAGGTAGGGTCGGTTCGCAGTCGCGAGAGGTACGCGCTGATGGCTCCGACGTTCTTCTCTATCGACATAGCGTTGTCGTTCAGGATCACCAAGATCGGAGTCTTGAGGTGTCCGGCGTGATTTAGAGCCTCGTAGGCCATGCCCCCGGTCAAGGCGCCGTCGCCGATAACGGCCACCACCCGTCGAGACGGAGCCGGGTTCTCGCCGATGTCGGCATCTTCCTGTCCGCCGGCGGTTTCGCCACACCGCCGGAGCACCCCCTCTACCAGCCCCACAGCGGCGCTCACCGCTGTGCTGGCGTGGCCGGTGCCGTAGGGGTCGAAGCAGCTTTCAGCTCTGGATGGGAACCCGGAGAGTCCTCTGTAGGTACGGATGGATCGAAAGGAACTCAATCTCCCGGTCAACAGTTTGTGAGCGTACGCTTGGTGACCTACGTCCCAGATGATCGCGTCTCGAGGGCAGTCCAACTCGGCATGGAGCGCAACGGCGAGCTCCACCGCGCCCAGGCTCGATCCAAGGTGACCACCGTTGCAGGATACCGTTTCGATGATCTCAGAACGCACTTCGCCGGCGACGCGTTGGAGCGACTCGCCGTCGAGTCGACGAAGAGCGCCGGGCAGATTCAGCTCATCAATGAGTCTATCGGATCTATCGCTCACAGATCTTCATTCGTCCGTGTCGATACCTCGGCATCCCCCAAACCGTCGACGACGGTCATGAGGGAACCAAGGACACCGTTCACCAGCGATCCCGCTTCAGCTGAGCAGAATCGTTTCGCAAGCGCCACCGCCTCATTCACGACCACCGCCCCCGGCACGTCGGTCTCCTCGAGTAGTTCGTAGACCGCCACCCGCAGTATGGCCCGCTCCAAGATACCCAGACGCTCGAGGTTCCAGCCGGCCAGATACCGGGCAAGAAGCCCATCTATATTCGTCAGACGCCGGGCCACACCCAAGACGAGGGTGCGCGCATATGCGTCGATCTCGACCTCGGTGGAGCGCAACATAGCCTCCCCCACCGCTAAGCCCAAGAGATCCTGCTGATACAGGATGAATACCGCCTGGCGCCGCGCGCTTCTGCGACCGGTTGACACGGGCGACGTAGGTCAGGCGCTTTCGGGGAACACGCCGCTGAAGACGACGTCCACCCCCGACACCGTCAATCCGGTCATGTGCGAGAGGGCCGATGCGATCTTTCCGCGCGCTTCAACCGCCAAGGAGGGCAGACACTGCCCCATCCTCGCGTCGAGATGCACGGTCACGCGGCACTCGTCATCGTCGACGGCGACCTCCACCGCGTGTGTGCGCGTGAGAGGCGGCGGGGCGTGTACGCGCAGGCGTTCGTCATCTTCCACCGCTCCACGCACTATAGCCTCCAGCACCGAGGTGGCTATTTGGTATTCAGTCATATCAGGCCCTTGTCACGTATTCGCGCGTGCGCGTGTCGATTCGCACCAACTCGCCTGGTTCGATGAACAAGGGTACTTGGACCACGGCTCCCGTTTCCAGAACCGCCGACTTCGACCCTCCTGATACAGTGTCCCCACGGACCCCCGCCGCCGTTTCGACGATCTTGAGGTCGACGAAGGTCGGCAACTCCACGCCGAACGGCTCACCATCGATATACACCATGTCGACCTGCATGTTGAGGGTCATCAGGTCAAAACTATCCTCCAGAGTGTTCTTCGGAAGAGACAACTGCTCGTAAGACTCGGCATCCATGAAGACGACCTGGTCTTGGTCTTCGTACAGATACGTCATCGGCCGGCTCTCAGTGCGCAATTGATCGAACTTCTGCTCGGGCCGGAAGGTGCGGTCGACCAACGCTCCGGTGGCGACATTGCGTAGCTTGGTCCGCACGAACGCTCCACCCTTACCGGGCTTCACATGCTGGAACTCGACTATCCTGTACGTGTCTCCCTCGTATCTGATGGTCATGCCCGTCTTGAACTGGTTGGTCGATATCACGCGCCCCGCCTCCAAAGAACAGCGACCCTCGGTCGGCCTCAAACTCATGCGTCGATGCGACGGTGCATTCTACTACACCTGTCCACTTGGGGCCTCCCGGGGGGATGCTACCTCCTATCGGCCAAGCTGATGAGTAGCCGGACGGCTTCCAAGTAGCCCTCGGGACCTTTGCCGCCGACCACGAAGTCGACAACGTCTGAGATCACGGAACGGCGGCGCCAACTTTCGCGCTTGAACACGTCTGAGAGGTGTACCTCCGCGATGGGACAATCCACAAGTTCGAGAGCATCGTGGATGGCATAGCTGTAGTGAGTCCAGGCACCTGCGTTCACAAGCAGGGCGCCTTCGTGACGATACTCATGCACACACTCGATGAATGTACCTTCATGGTTGGTCTGAAGACAAAGACACTCCCAGCCGACCCGCTCAACTTCGTCCGTGACCATCCGTTCCAAGGCAGGCAGAGTGAGGTCACCGTAGTGCTCCGGTGGCCGTTCGCCCAGCAGATCGAGATTTGGTCCATGAAGGACGACCAAGCGCTTCGATCCATTGCGGACATCTCTTGCTCCTGCGGAGACTTCGTTCATTCCCGTACCACCTCCAGTGCTTCTCTGAACACCTGTTCAGGCAGGTCCAGTCCCCATACGGGGACTCCTATGCTCTCAAGCCCCACGAATCCGCGCGATCCCGCCCTAGCCTTCTTATCGTGACGGGCGGCGTCCAACAGACCACGCATCTCAGGAAGCCTGACGGTGGTCGGCAGGCCCAACGCGTGGAGGAGCAGTCGCGTCCGTTCCCGCACCCGCGTGTCCAGGCCGAGGAGTCGTTCGCTTATCGCAAGCGCTACCAACAACCCCAGCGCTACTGCTATCCCATGCCTCAGCACTCCGTATCCGTGAGTGACCTCCAATGCATGAGCCGTGGTGTGCCCCAGGTTGAGAACGGCTCGAAGGCCGGTCTCGCGCTCGTCATCCTCGACCACATCCGCTTTGTAGAAGACACACTTCTTGACCGCTTCGCTCACGACGGCGGCGTCACGCCGCCTTACAGCCTGCGCGCCTTCCTCCAGCCACCCGAACAGAGCAGGAGAGGCCAACAGCGCACACTTCACCACCTCGCCGAGCCCGGCCACGTATTCCTCATCAGGCAATGTGACCAGCACTTGAGGGTCCGCGACCACCAGGTCGGGCTGGTGGAAGGCGCCGACGAGGTTCTTTCCCGTCGGCAGATTGATAGCCGTCTTTCCGCCCACGCTGGAGTCCACCTGTGCGAGGAGGCTCGTGGGGATCTGCCAGAGTGACACTCCCCGTAGATACGTGGCCGCGACAAATCCGGCAAGATCGCCTACGACGCCTCCGCCAAGGGCCACAATGACATCGTCCCTTCGGGCGCCTCCCTCCGCCAACCAATCCCAGCACCGCTCCAAAGTGGCGAGATCCTTGCTGCCCTCTCCCGGTCTGACTATCATGACCGTATCCGATCGCCCACCGTGCAATCGATGCAGGACCGGGTCACCCCAGGCCGTCATGACGTTCGAATCGGTGAAGACGAAGAATCGAGAGCCCGCTTCACGGGCCCGTGCGGCTCGTGGGGCCAAGCCGTCCAACACGCCCTCTCCGCCTGTGATCATCGACGCGCGTTCTGTGGCGTACAGGCGTCTCCCCCAAAGGCTTCGCCAGCGCTCGCCGGAGAGTCTCACGAGATCGACGATCTCTGCAGCGAGTTCAGGAATGCTTCGTCCGGTCGCCGGAAGGATGTAGTCGGCGACCGCTCGGTACGTCGCGCGCCGATGGGCGAACAGGGCTGCGAATTGATCGCGATCGACCGCCAGGGGCCTGTTGCTGCCCTCCACACGGTTCCACGCCGTGTTGACATCCACATCCAGGAGCACGACGCCGCCCGACGACCTCAACGATTCTCTCGCCGTCGGATTCTCGAGGGTGCCGCCACCCAAAGCCAGGACCAGCCCGGTGCCCCCAGCTGCTCTGCGCAGCACCGTCTCCAGGATCTCGCATTCTCTCCGACGGAAGTCGGCCTCGCCATGACCGGCGAAGAACTCCGGGATGCCACACCGCGTCACACTCGAGAATTCCTCATCGAGATCCACAAAGGGGAGGTCGAGACCATATGCGACCTCCCTACCCACCGAGGTCTTGCCGCTCCCCATGAAGCCGGTCAGCGCTACGAACACCGCCACAAGCCCCGCTCTTCCAGGTCTGCCTCGTACGACAGGACGGCGGCCTTGAGGCTCCCCAGGCTGTCTCCTCCGAACTTCTCCACGTACGCCGCCGCGACTATCTGCGCCACCATGGCCTCTCCCACCACGCGTGCCGACGGCACGGCCGTCACGTCACTCCGCTCCACGTGCGCATCCGTAGGCTCCAGGGTCACTACGTCCACCGAAGGCAGAGCCTTCGTCAGGGTGGGGATGGGTTTCATGGCTGCGCTCAGCACGATCGGCATGCCGGTGCTGCAGCCACCTTCGAGGCCGCCGGCGCGATTCGTCTCGCGTCCGATCCACGTCGTCTTCCCGTTCATCTGCAGAGTGAGCGGGTCGTGTACGCGTGAACCTGGAAGTGTCGCGTTCTCAAAGGCCGGCCCGATCTCCACCCCTTTCACGGCCGGGATGCTTCCAAGCGCCCCGACGAGCCGCCCGTCAAGGCGTTGGTCGACTGTCGCGTAGCCCCCCAGCCCAGGACACACGCCCCAGCACCACACCTCGAATACGCCTCCGAGGGAGTCACCGTCGGTGCGGGCGCGGTCTACAGCTTCACACATGGCTGCGCCGGCGACCGGGTCGTCACATCCTACCGGTGAGGCCTCTACCGCGTCCCAATCCACACTGTCGGGCGAAGCCCAGCCGATGTCGGTGTGAATCGCTACCGACCCAATCCGGGTCACCCGCCCACGGATGCTCACACCCAACTCCGCCAACAAGGCCCTGCAGACGCTGCCTCCCGCCACCCGAGCCACGGTCTCCCGAGCACTGGCACGTTCCAATACATCCCGGATGTCGTTCAGACCGTGTTTCGCGAGGCCCACTAAATCCGCATGGCCTGGACGAGGCACAGTCAGCGGCGATGGTATGTCACCGACTTCCACCTCCTTTTCGGGCGCCATCGACTGCCGCCAATTGGCATGGTCTCTGTTCTCCACGATGATGCATATAGGTGTCCCCATCGTGCGTCCCCGTCTCACTCCCGCGGCGAAACGACAGCGGTCCAACTCTATCTTCTGACGTTCTCCCCGGCCGTATCCGGTCTGTCGACGCGCCAGGTCGCGATCGATCGCAGACGCCTCCAACTCTAGTCCGGCCGGGATACCTTCCAGGATGCACACCTCACCAGGACCATGTGATTCGCCCGCCGTCGTGACGCGTAGTCGACCCAAGAGACCCTCCTTACGGCAACGGCGCCTTCGGCGCCGTTGCATCTATACGCTATGTCTTCCGACCGGTACGCCGCCGCTACTCGAAGATGACCTGCCCAACTGCGAGCACTAGAGTCTCGCTACCTTGGAGCAGCGTGACCACCTTGCTGGACGTGCTGATGTCCATGACCTTGATCTGTCCCCAGGTGGATGACACGACATCACCGACTCGTTTATCCTTGTAGACCCCGCTGTCGACCTTGAAAGTCACCGCGGGAGCTCCTCCCACCTCGCCGATCGCGAGGATCTTCAGAGTGTGAAGATGAGGCGCCGTCGTGGTCGTCGTCGAGGCCGGCACAGTCGTTGTGGTCGAGCCCGGGCGGGTCGTTGTTGTCGTACCACCCCCACCGCTTCCGCCCGGCCGCGTCGTGCTGGTGGTGGGACGGTAGGCGGTGCTTGAGGTAGTGCCGGTGCCCCCGTTGCCTACGGCCGGTTGAGTGGTCACCGTGGTGGGCGCCTCCGTGGTGTCTGTCACAGCTACAGCCTGCGGGATGAACGGATCCTTTGGCCTGAAAGTCGACAACTGCTCTCCTTGGTTCATATCGAGAGAGTCTAAGGACGAGACTGCTGTACCGCGGCCGTCGGCAATCCGTGTGGTCTGAGTAACGCCTGAAGGCTTGCCCGCATCACCACCGAAGCACCCGACGCCCACCGCGCAAAGCGCGAGCATCAGCAGCGACGCTATAATCGATGAATAATAAGGTCTAGGCCGCTCCATCTTGTCTCGCCTACCCCCTACTGCGACGTCATTTCATTGGTCTCGGTCGCTGGGCTGGCCGAGCGCCCAGTCTGGCCGTCGTCGGCCAAGAACGCGTAGATCTGCATCGAGACGGTCAGCTGCGGGCTGACTCCACCCTGCATGTCCGCACCGCCTGGACTCAGATCTACACTCTTGACGGCGAGCAGCCTTCCGGGCCCGGCCACCATCTGTTCCGCCCGATAGATGAAGTCGCTCACATTGAAGAACGTGCCGCTGAACTCGACGCTAAGCGGTAGAATGCGACCGCCCGCCCCCTCATTAGACTTACCCGGCGAGATCGCAATAAAAGTGATACCCGATTGGTCGGCCAGGTCTTGGAGTTGGAGAAGCAGGCTGGGGATCTCCTCAGTCTTCGGCATTATCTTCGTGAGCTCAAGCAGGCGGGCCTGGTTCGTCCTGCCTTCTTCTCGCGTAGCTTCCGCTTTTGCCAGTTGGATCTGGGCTTGGGACAGCCTGGTGCGCTCCTGCTCGATCTGAGTCTCTGTCGCCTTGATATCCCCACGCAGCGGGCTCAGCAGAAAGAACCACACGAGGAGGGCGACGACCACGATCACGACGGCGACCAGTATCATCTTCAGCTTGCTGCTCACAGACCCTCCACTTCCACCTGGCTGAGGGGCAGTGGGATGTCGGTGTTCTCAGGCCTGTCCACCGCCGCCGTGATCGAAAAGGACTTCACGGTCACATCTTCGCGGGCACTAGAGGCATTCCCGAGATCTATCTCCGACAGCGTCGATATCAACTCGAGACGGACGAGCAACTGCGCCACGTCTTCAAAACTGTACGTGTTGCCGCTCAAAGACAGCCCCCCGGCGGACGCCCCGGATGTCGGTTCGCCGCTCCGGTCAACAGGGGTCCCGGGATCCGCCGTCGTAAGGCTCAGGCTATCGAACCAGACGTTCTCCGGAACTACAAGACTCACGGCGTCCAAGAGATCCGACACCAACGTACGGCCCGCGTAGACTCTCCGAACTACTTCTTCAGCCGCCTCGCGGTCGGCAGCCAGGTCTTCGTACTGGCGCAGGCCGGCGACCTGCGCGACAATCTGCTGCGCCTCCCGCTTCACGTCGTCCAATTCCTGCTCGCGGTGATTGAGGGTGTTGTTGAACAGGTAGTAGGCAAGGCCCAAGCCAAAGAGGACGATGATCACACCGGCCACCAGACCCAGCATGCCTACATTGGTGGTGGTGCGCGCACGCTCTGAGGGTGGGACGAGATTGATGCGCCGCGCCATATCAGTCTTCCTCGGGTAGACTCAGCCCAATCGCTACAGATAAATAGGGGGCCATGTAGGCAAGATCAGAATCGGGTGTCTTTGAGGCGTTCTCGGCCACATGCACCATCGGGTTACCTGCTTTGACGGGCATATTGAGAGCCTCGCTAAGGTTGGCATCGAGATTCTTGACCAGCGCACCCCGTCCGCTCAGTATCAACTCCGTAGCAGGAACGGCTACCGGCTGGCTCTGATAATAGTGCAGGGAACGACGGATCTCATCGCTGAGCTCCGCAGCCACCTCACCCAGCCGATGTTGCGTCTGGGTCAGAACCTCTTCCGAGTACACATCGTCTTCGGCCGCCGCCGGTCCGACGAGTCCGATGCGCTGCACCAACCCCTGCGCGTCGTCGTTCGGTATGCCCAATTCCTCGCCCAACACACGGGCGAAGCGGTCACTGGAGAAGTTGATGACACGGGTGAACTTGAGCACCCCACCCCCCGTGACCACCAGGGTCGATACAGATGAAGAGATGTCGGCGATGGCCCGACACACCGAAGACTCCTCCCCGTCGGCCAAAAAAGATGTGGCAGGTATGAGAGCCCTCACAAGAGCCATGCTGGTCACGTCTATACCCGCCACCTTCAGTCCTGCCTGCCTAAGAGCCGCCGTGAACATGCTGATCATGGTCTTCTGTGCCGCCACTAGAAGCACTTCCTGCCGAGAAACGCCTTCCATGGTCACGTGCTTACCCAACACCTGGAAGTCAAGAACCACCTCGTCCACCGGAATGGGGATGTAATCCTGGGCCTGGAATTCGATGGCCCCGCGCAGCTCCTCCTCCGTCATCTCAGGCATGTCGATGTTGCGCACGATGACCTTCTGATTGCCGACGGCGATATGCACCGGCTTCCCACGCAGCTTCAGATGGGCGACAAAACCCTTGAGCTCGCGCGCGAACAGATCTACGTCGACTATCTCCCCGTCGACGACCAGGCCCTCGGTGAGAGGCCATTCATCGCACGAGCGAAGTTTGAGCCGAGCGCCACTCCCGCTCACCTGAAGAACGAGCATGCTCGATGCACCTATATCGAGGGCTATCTGCCCCGCTTTGGAGAGGCCTAAAGCCACACTCCCACCTCTTCTCGAGCCTCACACTGTCCCAGAGTCCTATCCGCCTACCCGCACTGCACTCTATCGGCGTTCCCCACGCCCAACTGTAGCACGAGGAGGAGTATTCATATTTTTTCCAGGTCTGCCCCCATTTCCCTGTTTACTCGAACAAACTCATGTATGCGCTTGTGATCTGCTCCCCGAGGAACAGCGCCAACATCGACCCCAACGCCAGATAGGGCCCAAAGGGAATCTTGGTTTTCCGCGACCGTTTCATGACCGCCATCATGAACACGCCGGCCAGGCTCCCAAAGAGAAACGCTGCAAACAAGCCTACTATTACGCTCACACCGAGAACCGCCCCCATAAATAGGGCCATCTTGACATCTCCAGGGCCCATGCCTCCAGGCCACAGCATGACGAGAGCGAACATGAACGTCGCAGCACCCACACTCGCCACCATATACACCCACCATCTCGAAGGATCGATGGCGATGGACGCTGCCAGCCCGATCACGGCTCCGGGTAGGACGATCCGATTTGGGATGATCATGTGGTCGTAGTCGATGAAGGCGATCACGATCATGGCGGCTGCAAAGGCCCATGCCACCAGGAGGGGCCATGAAAGGTCGAACCTCCACATAGAAATGACGAAAGCGGATCCCGTCATGGCCTCGACGACGGGGTAACGCCAGGATATCCGAGCCTTGCACCCCCGACAGCGCCCTCTCAGCACCAACCAACTCAACAACGGCACATTGTCATACCAGTGAATGGGAGTTCCGCACCCCGGACAGTGCGAACCCGGCCGTGCCAGGGACTCCTGCCTCGGGAGGCGGTAAATGACGACGTTGAGAAAGCTCCCCACCGCCAGCCCGAACAAGAACGAAAGCACATAGAGATACGCCTGCACCGATCCTCCCTGTGAGTGTCTGCCGACCTCGGTTATCGGCGTGAACCGCCGTCGTCCTTAGCCGGTCTGCCCGGATGCAGCACAGTCTAGCCCGCTGCAGCCGACACTACCTCGGACCTTGGTTGCACAACGTCAACCGGATGCAATCTAAACCCGGAGAAACACCCAGAGCAGACTCGTTACGCCAGCCACCCCCCCGCCTGCATGGCCGACCGGAGCGTCTCCTGTCCGGCCGGAGTGAGACGCTCCAAGGGTGGACGAACAGACCCAGCAGGCAACCCAAGCCACTGAAGCGCCTGCTTGACCGGGGTGGGATTGGGCTCACAGAAGAGCGCCTCCACCAAGTCCATGGTGCGATAGTGTAGATTGCGCGCTTCTTCCAAACGGCCGCCCCACACCGCCTCACACATGGCCTTCACTTCCCGCCCGATCACGTGGGCGACCGCAGCGATGGCGCCGGCGCTTCCATGGCATAGAAGACCGAAGGTCATGAGGTCTTCACCGCAATAGATCTTGAAGGTGTCCGGATCGGTCGCCCGATAGATCTCCATAGTCTGGCTCAGGTCGTTGGAGCAGTCCTTCAGTCCCACCACCGTGGGCAACTCGCGCCAAAGGCGCGCAATCGTCCCAGGCTCAATGTTGCGGCAGGTCCGTCCGGGGATGTTGTATATGATGATGGGCAGACTCGACGCCGCTGCTATGGCCGCGAAGTGGTTGAAAAGACCATCCTGGCTGGGCTTATTGTAGTAAGGACCAACCTGCAGCGTTGCGTCTGCACCGGCCTCCGCCGCCGACCTGGTCATCTCGACCGCCTCTCTCGTCGAGTTGGACCCCGACGAGGCGATGACGGGCACGCGGTTCTTGGTCTGGCGGATCACGGCCCGTATGACCTCATCATGCTCAACGTGCGAAAGCGTCGGCGACTCACCTGTGGTGCCGCAAGGAACCAGACCGTCGCATTCTAATTCTTCGATGCAGTACTCTACCAACTCCGCCAGGCCCGCGAAGTCGACGCTGAGATCCTCATTGAAAGGAGTGACCAAGGGAACGATCACTCCCCGTAAATCCCATCTGACCTTCTGTGTCACTGATCCGTCTCCCAGAATCCTCGACGCTTAGTTGTGCGGGGACCGCTCAACGCATTATAAGGGCTTGCAGGCGACAGGCAAACCCACAATAACAACAAGAGCCCGCCACGAATGGCGGGCTCCAAAAAACAATCCCGGCAACTTCCTACTCTCCCACAGGGTCTCCCCTGCAGTACCATCGGCGTAGAGAGGCTTAACTGCTCTGTTCGGAATGGGAACAGGTGTGGTCCCTGCGCTATCGCCACCGGGAATATACCTTCAAAACTGCACAACATGATGCGATATCTCTTAAGGTTTGTCTCTT
>LSQX01256917.1_pt1 | contig 128794 bp, 100 predicted proteins | sample 654561 | NCBI WGS metagenome assembly LSQX01 (sample SAMN04489861, study PRJNA283612) | anaerobic digester metagenome | isolation source: 4 biogas reactors fed with cattle manure at either 37C or 55C with and... | place: Denmark: Kongens Lyngby | collected 2014
GTTCATGGACCGGATGATCCTCGAGTCCTACCCCTTCCGGGTCATCGAGGGGATGCTCATCGCGGCATACGCAGCGGGCATCGGGGAGGGCCTGCTGTACATTCGCGCGGAGTACCCGCTGGCGGTGCAGCGCATCTGGAACGCGCTGCGCATCTGCCGCGAACGCGGCTACCTGGGCGAGGACATCCTCGGGAGCGACTTCAGCCTGCACCTCGGGATTCGCGAGGGTGCGGGACCGTTCGTCTGCGGCGAGGAGAGCGCGCTGCTGGCGTCGATCGAGGGCGGGCGCGGGACTCCGAGGCTTCGGCCGCCCTACCCGTCAGACTCCGGCCTCTACGGCTGCCCCACGCTCATCAACAACGTGGAGTCATTTGCGGTGGTACCGTGGATTATCCGCGAGGGCGCCGAGCAGTTTGCGGCGATGGGCACCGGGCAGAGCCCCGGCACGAAGGTTTTTGCACTGGCGGGGAAGGTCGCTCGCGGTGGGCTGATCGAAGTGCCGATGGGCATCACGATCCGGGAGATCGTCGAGGAGATCGGGGGCGGCGTCGCGGAGGGCCGCAGCTTCAAGGCGGTTCAGATCGGCGGGCCCTCAGGCGGCTGCATCCCGGCGCGTCTCGCCGACACGCCTGTGGACTTCGAGGCGCTGCAGGAGCTTGGCGCGATCATGGGCTCGGGCGGTTTCGTGGTGCTTGACGACACCGACTGCATGGTGGACGTGGCGCGTTACTTCCTGGAGTTCACGCAGCGCGAATCGTGCGGCAAATGCGCGCCCTGCCGAGTCGGCACGAGGCGGATGCTGGAGATCCTCGATCGCATCGCTACCGGCGAGGGGAAGCAGAGCGACCTCGATGAGCTTGAGACGCTGGGGCGGAGGGTGCAAGAAACCAGCCTCTGCGCCCTCGGCGGCACGGCGCCGAACCCGGTGCTGTCTACGCTGGAGTACTTCCGCGACGAGTACGAGGCGCACATCGAGGGGCGCTGCCCCGCAGGCCGCTGCCGGGCGCTGATCCGCTACGAGATCAATGACGACTGCATCGGCTGCACGCTCTGTGCGCAGGCCTGTCCGGCGGATGCGATCCCGATGCGCCCGCACGAAGTCCATCAGGTCAATCAGGAGCTCTGCATCAAGTGCGGGACCTGTGTGCATGTATGCCCGGTAGACGCGGTAGAGGTGCACTGACCGAAGCGAGAGACTATGCCGACCATCATCATCGACGGACAATCGGTCACTATCCCCGAGGGTGCGACGCTCCTCGAAGCGGCGCGCGCGGCGGGCATTGAGATACCCACGCTCTGCTACCGCGAGGGGCTGCCCGCGCAGACCTCGTGCATGGTCTGCGTGGTGCGCGTGGATGGCGCGGCAAAGATGGTGCCCTCATGCGCCACGGCGGTCCGGGAGGGCATGGTGGTTGAGTCGCAATCCGACGAGGTGCTCGCGGCGCGGCGGATGGCGCTGGAACTGCTGCTGTCGGACCATCTCGGCGACTGCCTCGCGCCCTGCCAGCTTGCCTGCCCCGCAGGGATGGACATACCGCGGATGATCCGCGCCATCGTCGCGGGCGACGTTGCAGCCGCGGTGGCGATCGTGCAGGAGCGCATCCCGCTGCCGACGGTGCTGGGGCGCATCTGCCCCGCTCCCTGTGAGGGCGCCTGCAGGCGCGGCTCGCACGATGCGCCGGTGTCCATCTGCCTGCTCAAGCGCTGGGTGGGCGATGAGCACCTTAACGCGCCGGAGATCTGGCGCCCGGAGATGGCGCCGGCAAGCGGAAAGCGTGTGGTGATCGTGGGCGCCGGGCCCGCGGGCCTCAGCGCGACCGCGTTTCTCCACCGGATGGGCCATCACGTGACGCTCGTTGACGAACGTGGAGCGCCCGGCGGAGCGCTTCGGCAGATACCCGCGCGCACTCTGCCACTGGCAGTCCTCGCGGACGAGGTGGCGACGCTGCTTGGTGCGGACGTCGAGCAGCGCATGGACACCCGCCTCGGGCAAGACGTCCAGCTTGATGAATTGCGCGCGAGCTTCGACGCAGTACTGCTGACGGTGGGCGCGGTCGAAGAGGCCGATGCAGAGCAGCTCGGGCTTCCCTACGGCCGGCGCGGGCTGGAGGCCGACCGCATCACACATGAAAGCCCGCTGACGGGCGTCTTCATCGCGGGCTCGGCGCAGAGCCCCTCACGGATGGCGGTGCGCGCTGTGGCCGGCGGGCGTGGGGCGGCGCTGGCGATTGATCAGCACCTGCGTGGCGCGGAAATCGTGCCTGAGCGTAGGCCGTTCAACGTGTCTCGTGGTAGACTTACGGCCGAAGAGGCGGCGCTGATGGCCGAAGATGCCAGCGATCATGGCCGCATCGAGCCTTCGTGGGGCGCCTACGCCGGCTTCAATGACGAGGAGGCGACGCGGGAGGGGCTGCGCTGCCTGCATTGCGACTGCCGCGCGCTGGAGACCTGCAGGTTGCGGAAGCTGAGCGAGGAGTTGCAGGCGGATCCGCGCAAATACGCGACCGACCGCCGCCGCTTCACGTGCGACGCCACGCACCCCGCGATCATCTACGAAGCGGGCAAGTGCATCGCCTGCGGGCTCTGCGTGGAGATCGCGCGGCGTTACGAGGAGCCGCTGGGGTTGACTTTCATCGGACGCGGCTTCGACATCCGAACGGCGGTGCCCTTCGGGGAGTCGCTGGCGGAGGGGCTGCGCCGGGCGGCCGTCGAGTGTGCTGAGGCCTGCCCCACCGGCGCACTGGTCGTGCGCGAGCAGGCGGAGGAGGCAGATGAGGATGAGCAGCAGCGAGACGAGGTCGCTGATGGTCCGGGACCTGATCAAGGAGTTTGACGCGCCGGGTGGCTCCAACCGCGTGCTGTCGGGCACCTCGCTGGATGCCGAAGCCGGGGAGACCGTCGCGATCCTCGGGCCCTCCGGCTCCGGCAAGAGCACGCTGCTCAACATCATCGGCTCCCTCGACCGCCCGACCTCCGGCACAGTCCATCTCGGCGCGACCGACGTGACCTCACTCTCGGGCGACCGGCTCGCCTCCTACCGCGCCTCCGATGTCGGATTCATCTTTCAGGACCACCACCTGTTGCCGCAGCTTTCCGCGCTGGAGAACGTGATGCTGCCGACCATCGCCGCGCGCACCGGGGATGGCGCAGACGCGCGCGCGAGGGACCTGCTGGAGCGCGTTGGGGTGAGCGGGCGCGCCGGTGCATTTCCCGCGCGCCTCTCCGGTGGTGAGCGTCAGCGGGTGGCGGCCGCGCGCGCGCTCATCAACGGCCCGGCGCTGCTGCTGTGCGATGAGCCGACCGGCAACCTCGATCGCGACACCGGCATGCAACTGATTGAACTTCTGCGCGAACTGGCCGCCGATGGTGTGATCGTGCTGGTGGTCACGCACAACGAGGAACAGGCGGGGCTGCTGGAGCGGCGACTGCTGCTGCGCGGCGGAGCGCTCGTCTCGTGGGAGGCGAGAGACGGATGAGCTTCGCGCGCCTGCTACTTCGCAGCATCGCGCACTATCGGCGCACCGGCGTCCTCGTGGCAGGCGGCATTGCTGTCGCAACTGCGGTGATCGTCGGCTCGCTGGTGATCGGCGACTCGATCGAGGGCTCGATCCGGCACACGGCGCTGGCGCGGCTGGGCGTCATCTTTGACGCGATCACCGCACCGGGCTTTTTCCGCGCAGAGCTTGCGGATGACGCCGAGCTTTGGGGCGCAACGGCCACGCTGATCCGGCTCAATGGCTCCGCGCAGCCGCAGATGGGCGGCTCCACCATCGCCGATGTCGCGGTGGTCGGCGCCGACGAATCGTTCTTCCGCCTCTACCCCGGGGCACAGGCGCACACCATCCCCCCGCGTTCGGCGATCATCAACGAGGCGCTCGCCTCGGATGCAGGAGTAGGGCCTGGCGACACGCTGCTTGTGACTGTCTCGCGCCCCGGCGAGGCAGCAGCGGGCACACTTTTTGCGCGCAGAGAGCGGGATGAGACGCTCGCTACGCTTCGGGTGACCGTGCAGGAGGTGCTGCCGGACCTCGGGCTCGGCGGCTTCCGGCTCGATCCATCCACGGCGATGCCGCGGAACGTGATCGTTGACCGAGACTGGTTGTCGCAGCAGATTGGCGAGACCAGGCGGGCCAACACGATCGTGCTCGGGCCGCTCCCGCACCCCGAACGCGGCTATGCGGCCCCGGAGAGGCTGCAGCGGACGGATGTCTTCGGACCTTCCCCGCTCAACGCACAGCCGCAGCAGATCAAGAGCGCGATGACACTCGAGGACTACGGCCTGTACACGCGAAACAGCGGAGAGTGGCTGTCGGTCTTCGGCGACGCGGTGGTGCTGAGCGAGCGGCAGGCCGAGGCGGCCGAGGCCGCGACAGATCGAGACACGCGGCCAACGTCGGTCTATCTAGCCGACACTATCGCAGCGGCCAACGAACCATCGCGGGAGATTGCGTACGCAGTCGTGACGGACGTCGCGGGCGACCTCCGGGAAGAGGATCAGTTCACTCTCAACGCATGGGCCGCGGAGGATCTCGGCGCGGAGATCGGTGAGCGGTTCACCCTCACGTGGCGCGCGAGTACGCCGTCGGGCTACGAGGACAACTCCACGGAGCTCACGCTGGTGGGGATCGAGGAGATGGAGGGTCTCGCCGCGGACCCGGGGCTCGTGCCCGACTTCGAGGGCATCACCGACGCGGCGCACATTGATGACTGGGATCCGCCCTTCCCGGTGGACCTGTCGGCGGTGACCGACCGCGATGACGCGTACTGGGAGCGTTATCGCGCGGCGCCGAAGGCGTTCGTGAGCAGCAGTCTGCTGCAGCGCATGTGGCAGGGCAACGGTGACGAGGGACCATGGATTACCTCCGTGCGGGTAGAACAAGCCGACGCGGATGAGTTTGAGCAGGCGCTGCTCGCGGAGCTTGAGCCGGAGGACGCGGCCTTCCGCTTCGTGCCGGTGCGCGAGCAGGCACTGGTAGCCAGCAGGGGGACCTCGGATTTCGGCCAGCTCTTCCTCGGGATGAGCATCTTCCTCGTGGCGGCGGGCGCAGGTCTCGCCGCGATGCTGATGCGCCTCTCCGCCGAGCGCCGTGCATCACAGGCGGGGATCATGATGGCGACCGGCTTCGGAGCGTCGCAGGCGGGTCGGACGATCGCCGCCGAGGGCCTCGTGTGGTCGCTGATAGGCGTCGCCGCGGGCACGCCGCTGGGCATCCTCTACGCGCGGGGCATCGTTGGCACGCTGGCGACGAGGTGGCAGGGGGCGCTGGGCGATGCACCGGTGCTGGATGTCTACGTCCAGCCGCTGAGCGTCGCCATCGGGGCGGTGGCGTCGCTGCTGGTCGGCGTGATCGCGACATGGTGGGGCGCGCGAGTTCTGACGGGGCGGCCGCTGCTTGAGCTTCTGCGCGGCTGGCAGGCATCCGCAGCGGAACCGCTCTCCCGCCGACCGTGGACTGCAGTCGCCACGCCGCTGCTGCTGATTGGCGCGGCGGCCATCTTCGCGTTGAGTTTCACCGACATGCTCGCGGCACAGGCCGCTTTCTTCGCCATCGGCGGACTTCTGCTGCTGGCCTCGCTGACGGCTGCGCACCTGCTGCTCACGCGCGGATTGCAGCGCGGCAATCCGTCGCGATCGCTGGGCGCTCTTGCTCTGAGGAACGCGTCATCAGCGCGCGGCAGGAGCCTGCTGGTGATCGGGCTGATCGCAGCCGCCACGTTCGTCATCGTGACCGTCGCGGCCAACGCGCGCGACTTCTCGCGCATTGACCCACGCGACCGCACCTCCGGCACCGGCGGCTTCACTCACATCGCAACCACCTCCGTGCCCCTGAGCTTCGATCCATCCAGCGAGGAGGGGCGGGAGAACCTCGGCTTCCTCCCGGAGGAAGAGGAGGCACTGCGGGGGGCCGCGATCATCGCCCTGTCGCGCAGCCCCGGAGAGGACATCTCCTGCCTCAACATCGCACGGCCCACGCACCCGATCCTGCTGGGTATCACCGATGAGATGATCGCGCGCGGCGGCTTCCCGATCGATGCGCCCGGTCGCGAGGATGGTAACCCCTGGACGCTTCTGCGCGAAGAGACAGCAGACGGTGAGGTCGCCGCATTGGGCGATGTCGCGAGTCTCGTCTGGCAGCTTCAAAGCGGCGTGGGAGAGACGCTTGATCTCGGCGAGGATCTGCCGACGCTTCGCTTTGTCGGCGCCCTGCAGGGCTCGATCTTTCAGAGCGAACTGCTTGTGCATGCGGATCAGTTGCGCGCCGCATATCCGGAGGTGTCCGGGCCGAGTTACCTGCTGATCGAGGTCCCCGAGGGGCGCGAGGAGCAGGTGGCGGAGGCGCTGCGCTCGGCGCTGGGCGAGATGGGCCTGCAGGTGCGCACAACTGCCGAGGTGCTCAACCGGTACATCACGGTGCAGAACACGTATCTGACGATGTTCCTTGCGCTGGGTGGCCTCGGACTGCTGCTTGGCACGATCGGGCTTGTCGCAGTGATCCTCCGCGGAGCGTTCGAGCGACGGAGCGAATTAGCGCTGATGCTGGCAACCGGCTTCACAGCGGCGAACCTCTCCCTGTTGCTTGTCGTCGAGAACGTGGGGCTGTTCGTCGGCGGGATGGTGGCGGGGACGGCCACGGCACTGATCGCGGTATCGCCGCACCTGGCCTCTGCGCAGGCTGATGTCAACTGGTCGGCGCTTGCGGTTGTGCTGGGAGCGATCCTGCTCGTGGGCATTGCTGCATGCATCGCCGGCGCGCGGGCCGCAGTCCAGGGCGAACTGATAGAGGCGTTGCGGACGGAGTGAGTGGGATGGTAGTGCGCACGTATCTGGTCGTAACAATCATGGCGCTGACGCTGGCGTGCTCGCTGGTGAGCGCGCAGACAGGTGGCGACTGGCCGACCTTCCGCGGCAAGGCGCAGAACACCGGCGTGGCGCATTCGCCGCTCGCGGCCAACCCGGGCCTCAAGTGGACATACGAGACCGGCGGATCGATCGAATCCACCGCCGCGATTGTCGGCAGTCGCGTCTACATCGGGACTATGACGGGCGCGGTGCTGGCGATTGATCTCAACTCCGGGCGTCTGCGCTGGAAGTTCACCACCGGCGGCAACGCCGTCTCCGCAGCCCCCCTTGTTCAGGGCGGCAGCGTCTATGTCGGAGATGAGGGTGGCACGTTCTATGCGATCAACGCCGCCGATGGCAAGCTGCGCTGGAAGTTCACCACCGGCGACAAGATCACGTCCTCAGCCATCTATGTGGCGAACTCCGTGCTCTTTGGCTCGTATGACAACAACCTCTACCGCCTGCGCGCGAGCGACGGGCAGAAGCTCTGGCAGTTCACCGCCGACGCGCAGGTTCACTGCACTCCCACCGAGGCCGGTGGGCTTGTGATGATCGCCGGCTGTGACGGCTTCCTGCGCATGATCGACCTGCAGACCGGGCGAGAGAAGCGTTCGGCCAACCTCGGCGGCAACTTCTCCGGCGCTCCAGCATACGCCTCGGGCGCAGTCTACCTCGGTTCGATGGATGGCCGCTACTGGGGCGTCCGCCTGAGCGATGCCGCGGTATTGTGGGCGCGCGAGGATCAAAGCAGCGGCTCTGCGATTTATGCCTCCGCGGCCGCAATGGGCGACGCGGTCGTCTTCGCCTCGCGCAGCGACACGGTCTTCCGAGCCAACCGCGGCAACGGCGCCATCGCATGGACGGCACGCACGAGGGGAGACGTCGACTCGTCGCCGGTGATCAACGCCGGCAGTGTAATCTTCGGCTGCAATGACGGGAATATTTACCGAGTGAGGCTCAGCGACGGGGTTCAGACGTGGAGCTTCAACGCAGGTTCGCCGATCAGCGCCTCACCCGCCATCGGCCAGCGTCGCATGGTCATTGGCGCCGCAGATGGGGCGATCTACTGCTTTGGATAGACACCGCGCATTATGTGCCGCAAGCGGAGGTACTGCCTGATGCGTTCACTGAAGCTGCTCGCAGTCATAGTCGGGCTGAGCATCGTTGCGTCTGCCTTCGCCGCCGACTGGCCGCACTGGCGCGGCCCCGATCGCACGGGCATCGCGCCCGACACCGGCATCAACAAGGACTGGGGCGCCAGGCCGCCGGAGAAGCTCTGGGAGACCGCGCTGCACGACGGCGGCTATGCCGGCCCGTCGGTCGCGGATGGCAAGGTCTTCATCATAGATCATGAGCAGAATCAGGACGTCGTGCGGGCGATCGATGTCAGCACCGGCGAGGATCTCTGGCAGTACCGCTATGAAGACCTCGCGAAGGCCGACTACGGCTACTCGCGCTCCACGCCCGTCTATGACGCGGGCCGCCTCTACACAGTCAGCTACCTCGGCAAGGTTGCGTGCATTGATGCGAACTCGGGCGAGATCATCTGGGGCGTGGACATGGCGAGCCGCTTCAATGGCCGTCGGCCGAAGTGGGGCTACGCGATGTCGGTGCTCGTGGATGGGGAGAATGTCGTCATTGTTCCGGGCGGACCGCAGGCATGCGTGGCGGTGCTGAACAAGCTTGACGGGAGCCTTGTGTGGGCCGGGGGAGGCGGCGACATTCCCGGCTACGCTACTCCGGTGAAAGCTAACATCCAGGGGATAGATCAGTACGTGGTCTTCACCGGAAAGTCGCTGATCGGCGCTGATCTGCTGACGGGAACGCTGCTCTGGCGCGTGCCGTGGGAGACCCAGCACGATGTGAATGCCGCCACGCCGCTTGTCGCCGGCAATCACATCTTCATCACCAGCAACTACCGCCGCGGCTGTGCGCTCATAGCGGTGGAGCCGGATCACGCCTCGGTCCTCTGGGAGTCGCCCGGGATGTCCGCGCACTTCAACACACCGGTCTTCATGAACGGCTATCTCTTCGGCCCGACGAATCCCAACCTCGTCTGCCTCGACCCGCGCACGGGGGAGGTCATGTGGGCGGAGCGTGGCTTTGAGCGTGGTGGAGTGGTCGGCGTGGATGGCGTCATCCTGGCGCTGAGCGGCAATCAGGGCTTCATGGCCATGGTCGAGCCGACGCCGCAGGGCTATCACGAACTCGGGCGCTTCACGCCACTTGGAGGCCAGAGCTGGGCGCCGCCCATCGTATCAGACGGGCGCCTGATCGTCCGCAATGCGGATACGTTGGCCTGCTTCGATCTGATGTAGCGGGGCGCGCTCTCAGGAGCGGATCATCACCAGGAGCATCTTGAACGCGTCATCCGCATGTACCGCATGCGCGACATGGGCGGGCATGATCAGTATCTGTCCGGCGCTGACGGTCTGTGCATCGCCGCCGATGGTGACGCGCGCGCTGCCGTCGAGGACATGCACCAGCGCATCATAGGGCGCGGTGTGCTCACTGAGCCCCTGGCCGGCGCCGAAGGCGAACAAAGTCACGGTACCGGTCTTTCGTTCGACGATCGTCCGGCTGACGATCGAGCCCTCCTGATAGTCAACAAGTGCGGCAATGTCCGTTGCGCGCCCGATCAGGTCCTGCGAGTTCTCGCTCATCCCTCAACACCCCGGTAGATGGTCAGTTTCCGCTCTCAGCTATCATTCGGTCCGGTCGAACACCAGCGCAACCTCTCGCTCTGCTGCCTCCGGGCAGTCAGAGGCGTGCACGGAATTGCGCGGCAGGTCTATGCCAATGTCGCCGCGGATAGAGCCGGGCGTGGCCTCATTCGGATCAGTCGCGCCAACCAGCAGCCTCGCGCGTTCAACCGCCTCTGGCCGCGCCAGTTCGACGAAGCACACCGGCCCCGATGTCATGTACTCGATCAGGCGCTTGAAGTGCGGCTTCTCCTCGTGCTCGGCATAGAAGCGGCCGAAGAACTCGGGCGCGGGTCGCTCGAAACGCATCCGCGTTATCTCAAAGCCCGCGCGCTCGAAGCGGGAGATGATCTCCCCCACCATCCCACGCTCTACCGCGTCAGGCTTCACGATGATCAAGGTTCGTTCCATTGACCGCGACCTTCCCTGCGTTAATTCTACGCCAGCGGCTTTTCTCCCACGAAGGCTGTGCCGCCGAGGCAGTCGTACGCAACGATCACCGGGAAGTCCTTCACCTCAAGCCTGCGGATCGCCTCGGGGCCAAGCTCCGGGTAGGCGACCACTTCGGCGGAGAGTATTCGGTCCGACAGTAGCGCCCCCGCGCCACCCACCGCCACGAAGTAGACGCCATGATGCCGCCGCAAGGCCTGCCGGACATGCCCCGAACGGTTGCCCTTGCCGATGGAGGCCCGCAGACCTCGCGCGTGCAGTTCCGGGGCGTAGTCGTCCATGCGGTAGGACGTGGTGGGACCGGCGGCTCCGATCGGTCTGCCGGGTGGCGCCGGTGTCGGACCGCAGTAGTAGATGACCTGATCCTGCAGCTCGATGGGCAGCTCTTCGCCGCGGTTGATAAGCTCCATCAACCGCGCATGGGCGGCGTCTCTTGCGGTGTACATCGGCCCCGTCAGATGCACAACATCGCCCGCTCGCAGCGAGCACGCTGTCTTCTCGTCGAGTGGCAAAGTAAGCTTCTTGATCTCTCGCTCGGTCACAGTCGTCCTCATTTGCTCCATGATGGCCGCCTCAGAGCACTCTCGTCATGTGACGGGCGGCATGACATTGCACGTTCAGCGCCAGCGGCAGGCTGGCGATGTGACACGGGTGGCGCTCGATGTGTACCGCGAGCGCGGTTGTGTTCCCGCCGAGGCCCATGGGCCCTACGCCGGTCGCGTTGACCGCCTCCAGCACCTCGCGCTCAAGCTCGGCCACCTCCGACAGTGGCGATGGTTCGCCGAGAGGACGCAGCAGCGCACGCTTCGCCCGCAGGGCCGATAGCTCGAATGTGCCGCCGAGGCCGATGCCGAGCACCAGCGGCGGACAGGGCATGCCGCCCGCGGCGGAGATTTGTGCCGCGATCGCTTCAACGACGCCCTGGCGGCCCTGAGACGGCGTGAGCATCCACAGCGCGCTCATATTCTCACTTCCGCCACCCTTCGGCGCGAAGTGAACCGTCACTCGATCGCCCGGCACGAGCCGCAGATGCACCACCGCGGGCGTGTTGTCGCCGGTGTTCGTGGAGCGGTCGAGGGGATCGCGCACGACTGATTTGCGCAGGTAGCCCTCTTCGTAGCCTCGGCGCACACCCGCATCCACGGCTTCCTGCAGGCCGCCCCCGACGAGATGCGCATCCTGCCCGAGATCAACAAAAACTACCGCCACGCCGGTGTCCTGGCACAGCGGCAGCCCCGTCGCCTCGGCGCGTTCGGCGTTCAGCAGTAGCTGATCGAGCACCTCTGAGGCGATGGGAGAGGTCTCCCTTGCACGGGCGTCTGCGAGAGCCGCGAACACATCCCCGGGCAGATTCGTGTTCGACTGCCGAGACATCTCCGCCACTGCTTCAGTGATTTCCGCAACATCTACTTCTCTCATGCGATGCCCCATGTTCCTTCCTTTGCGGCTATCGGAGGTCGGCCACATGCGCTGTGTTGGCGACCTCGCGCAGGCGCAGGACGACATCAGTCATGCGTAGACAGTCCTCAGCCGGCGCCCACGACTTCTTCTCACCGCGGACCGTGGCGACGAAGTCGGCGAACTGGTCGATCTTCTCATCGAGGTCAACAACACGCTGCTCCTCATCGTTCCGGATCAGCGTCACCTGCTCGGTCGTGAGTATCCACTCGATCACGCCATCGCTACCGGCGATGCGCAGGCGGTCGTCGCCATGCGTGGGAGCCGCTGCGGGGCGGCAGTAGTCCATGCGCGCCGTCGCGGTCCCGCCGTTGTCGAGTTGCAGCGCAACGGAGGCGTTGTCCTCGAGGTCACCAACCTCTGGGTGCCCGACATTCGAGCACCATGCCGCGCCCTCGGTGAACTCGCGGCCCGACACCCAGCGGATCAGGTCCAGCGCGTGGATGCCGATGAACGGGATGATGCCCGAGAAGGTCTCACGCGAGCACTGCCACGCGGGCCGGGTGCCGAGACGGTACGACTTCTGCATCGTCGCGAGGCAGACCTTGCCGATCGCGCCCTCGGCGATGAGCCGGCGCATCGTAATGTAGGGTGGCTCAAAGCGCATTGTGAGGAGCATCGAAAGCTCGATGCCGCTCTCGGCGACGGCCTTGCGCACCGCGTCAAGCTCATCGAGGTCCATCGCGAGCGGCTTCTCTGCGATGACATGAATGCCGCGCTTTGCGGCTTCGAGGATCATCGGGGCGCGTTCTGCGTCCATCCCGCAGATGCCCACGATGTCCATCGGGACCTCGAAGAACTTGGCGGAATCGGTGAATGTTTGCGTCTCTTCATCGGCGGACGGCCAGCCTGTCACGCCCGACAGCCGGCCTTCGTCGTCATCAGCGACCGCCACGAGGCGCGCTTCATCCATCGCTTCAACGCCGCTCAGTATGGTGCCCTGATGTCCCTTGAGTCCGATCAGTCCGACCCTGAGAGCCATTGCCGTGTCCTCCAGCCAGCGCTGCCGCAGCGCGGTGTCAACTGTGCGAGGTTGCTCATTCTCCCCGCGTCCGGCAAATCCTGCATGTTCTCGCAGATGGTGGGGAGGTCAATGCTTGTGCGGCAGGAACTTGACCTCACAGGGGGGCCCAAGTATACTTGCGGCAGGATCAACTCAGCCGCAATGTAGCAGCGTTGGAGGTGTTGAGCGTGCGCGCTCATAAGGTAGCAGCATTCGTTGTCGTTCTGCTGATCCTGTCAGCCGTCGCATCCATGGCCCAGGGCTGGGACACGCCGTATCTGTGGGATGCTCGGGCGGTCCAGCAGGCACCGACCCAGAGCTGGTTCGGCGCCAGCGGGATGATCGTCATCCCAACCGCCGACGTGATACCGCAGGAGAGTGTCACGGCTCACTTCCATTCCGTGGAACTCGAAGCAACCAATGAATGGGAGCATGTCTACGGAGTCAATGCAAGCATCATCCAGGGGCTCGAGTTCGGCTTCACCGGGCTAACCGACGGCTTCACCGGCACCGGTAGCGATGAGATGGTCTGGCAGGCGAAGTATGCGCCGGACCTGCAGGCGCTCTTTGGCCTCGAACCGGAGATTCCGCAGATCGCCATCGGCGGTCGCGACCTCGCCAACGACATCAACCGCGTCTACTACATCGCCCTGTCGAAGGAATTCATCATTGACGAGTACGACGGCAACAGCTTCCGGGCGACCGTCGGTTTCGGTGACGCCGAGATCGGCAACACGCCTCTCGACGGGCTCTTCGCCGGCGTGGACTTCACCCCGTTCGACTTCGCCCGCCTGCAGCTTGAGCATGACGGCGAGAACTTCAACGCCGCTCTGCGCTACTGGTGGAGCGAGTGGGCTGTCGCTGAGATCGGCATGCTCGACGGCGACCTCGGTCTCGGCCTGAGCCTCTACACCGGCTGGTAGACCACTGGCGATCCGCCAACTGGTCAGATAAGCAACCAGCGCCCCGCTCTGCTTGAGCGGGGCGCTGTCGGTTCTCGGCGATCGTGTCAGACCACGGAAGTCAGGGCGTCGGCAACGATCGCAACGGCCTCCGCGCAGTCGTCGGCGCCGATGGTTAGAGGCGGGGCCAGACGCAGCAGGTTCGTGCCGATGGCGTTGACCACCAACCCGCGCTCAAGACATGCCTGCGCCAGCGCCGGCGCACAGTCCTCGGCAAGCTGCAGCCCCAGCAGCAGTCCGCGCCCGCGGATGTGATCGATCGCCGCCATCTGCCCCGCAAGCTCCGTGAAGCGATCGGTCAACAGCGCGCCCATCTCCGCCGCATTCGCCAGCAGGCCCTCGTCCTCGATGATCGCCAGCGTCTCCAGAGCGGCGCTGCAGGCGAGATGATTGCCGCCGAATGTGGAGGCATGATCGCCCGGCTCGAAGGCCGTGGCGACCTCGCCCGCGGCGAGGCACGCGCCGATCGGGAAGCCGCCTCCGAGCGACTTCGCCAGCGTGATGATGTCCGGCTTGATGCCGAAGTGCTCGTAGCCGAACCACTTGCCGGTGCGGCCTACGCCGGTCTGCACCTCGTCGAGGATCAGCAGGATGCCGCGTTCGTCGCAGAGGCGGCGCACACCGGAGAAGTAGTGCTCGTCCGGCACATTGATGCCGCCCTCGCCCTGGATCGGCTCAAGCATGATCGCGCAGACGGTGTCATCAACCGCGCTCTCAAGCGCCTCGATGTTGCCGAAGGGCACGTAGCGGAAGCCGGACGGCAGCGGCAGAAAAGCCTTCTGATACTTCTCCTGCCCGGTAGCGGTGACGGTGGTCAGCGTCCGCCCGTGGAAGGACTTCTCGGCGGTGATGATCGTCCGCTGCTTCGGCGTCAGGTGCTGCACCGCCCACTTGCGAGCGAGCTTGATCGCCGCCTCGTTGGCCTCCGCGCCCGAGTTGCAGAAGAAGCAGCGCTCGGCGAAGGAGATCTCCACGAGCTTGCGCGCCAGTCGCGCCTGAGGCTCGATCAGGTAGAGGTTCGAGGTGTGCATGATCTGTGCCGCCTGTTCGGCGATAGCGGCCGCCAGACGCGGATGGGCATGGCCCACACCGCAGACCGCGATGCCGGCGACGAAGTCGAGGTACGCGTTCCCTTCGGCGTCCCACAGCCGCGCCCCCTCGCCCTTCACGAAAGCGACCGGCAGCGGCCGGTATGTTGGCATCAGGTAGTCAGATGCAAGTTGACCGATCTCGTTGTTAGTCATCGCAATTCCCTTCATCCGTGTGTCTCAGGCCTGATCCGCAGCCCTTGCGTGTTGCTGCCGTTCCCGCCGTTCCCCTCTCCCGCCCCAGATCGCGCAGCGATCTGCGGGGTGAGGGGAGGGGCTGTCGTTGCCGCGCCCGGTTCCCGATTACCGTCAATCCCCGACCACCATCGTCCCGATCCCCTCTTCGCTGAAGAGTTCGATGAGCAGCGAGTGCGGGCGCGAGCCGTCGATCATGTGAGCGCGCTCCACGCCACCTTCGACTGCCGTGATGCAGGACTGGAGCTTCGGGATCATGCCTGAGCCCACTGCGTCGGAGGTGAGCATTTCGCGCGCCTCACTCAGCGTAAGCTGGCTGATCAGCGTGGACGGGTCCTCGCGGTCGCGCAGCAGCCCCGGCACGTCGCTGAGCGTCACGAGCTTCCGGGCCCCGACCTTCCCCGCCAGTGCGCCCGCCGCCGTATCGGCGTTGATGTTCAGCGGCGCACCCGAACTTTCCCTGCCAATCGGCGAAATGACCGGGATGTGTCCGGCCTCGATGAGATCGTTGATCAGGCGCGTGTCGATGCTTGTGACTTCACCGACACGGCCGAGGTCCGCACCATTCGGCCCCGGTATGCGGCAGGCGCCGAGCGTGCAGCCATCGCGTCCCGAGAGCGTCACAGCCGAGACGCCGGCGGCCTGGATGTGCGACGCGAGGTCCTGCGCGATGGTGCCGACAAGCACCATCTCCGCGACCTCCATCGTCGCGTCATCAGTGACGCGCAGGCCCTCGATGAACTGCGGCTGCAGGCCGAGCCTCTCCATGACCTCGCTGATCTTCTTCCCGCCGCCGTGGACGACGATCGGTTTGATGCCCACGTAGTGCAGCAGGGCGACATCCTGGCAGACGCTGCGCTTGAGTTCCTCATCCACCATGGCGGCGCCACCGTACTTCACCACGATGCGCGCGCCGCGGAATTCCTGTATGTACGGCAGGGCCTCGATCAGCACCTGTGCCCGCAATGCGATGTTGTTCTGTCCGCTCATGGCTGGTCTTCCTCCGAACGCGTCTGCTGCGCAGACAACGGCTATACGTTAAGCTCCACGAATGTCGGTGTGATATCGCAGGTCCAGCAGGTGGCCTGCTCGCCGCCCATGCCGAGGTCCACCGTGATCTCCACGTCGCCCTTCATCGCCTCTGCGCCCGCGGCGGCATCATACTCCACCGGCTCACCTGCGGCGAAGGCGAGGACGCCGCCAATCGAGATCTGGACGGTCGCAGGGTCGAAGTCAACGTCTGCGGCGCCTGCTGCGGCGGCGATGCGTCCCCAGTTGAAGTCGCCGCCCCAGATGCAGGTCTTCACCAGCGTGTAGTTGGTGATCCGCCGCGCGACGGTGTAGGCGTCCTGATAGCTTGCCCCGCCGGTCACGTTCACCGTGACGAACTTCGTCGAGCCCTCGCCATCGCGGGCGATCATCTTCGCGAGTTCGCGTGTTACGTGGCTCAGGCCGCTCTGGAAGCGCTCGAAGTCCGGGCCCTCCGGTGCCGAGATGAGGTCATTGCCCGCCACGCCGTTCGCCAGCGCGATCACGGTGTCGTTAGTGCTCATGTCGCCATCCACCGAGATGCAGTTGAAGGAGCGCGAGACGGCCCGGCTGAGCGCCACCTGAAGCGGCTCCTGCGCGATGGCGAGGTCCGTGCAGATGAAGCAGAGCATCGTCGCCATGTTCGGGCAGATCATCCCGGCGCCCTTAGCTATTGCGCCGAGGCCGATGCGCCGCCCGCCTGCCTCGAACTCCACCGCCGCCTGCTTCGGCACCGTGTCCGTGGTCATGATCGCCCGCGCCGCAAGCTCGGCATTGTCACGGCTAAGCATCTTCGCCGCCTGCGGAATGGCCGCCTCAATGACCTCGATCGGCAGTTGAACGCCGATGCGCCCGGTGGAGCAGACCAGCGCCTGCTCGACCGGCACACCCGTCTCCTGCGCGGCGAGCGCCGCCATCCGCTCGGCATTGCGCATGCCCTCACTGCCGGTCGCGCAGTTGGCATTGCCGGAGTTGGCGACGACCGTCTGCGCGGAGCCGTCGGCGATGTGCCGCTTCGTCACGTATGTTGGCGCCGCGCGGAAGCGGTTGGAGGTGATGGTGGCCGCCGCGGTCGCGGGCACCTTCGAGTGCAGCAGCATCAGGTCGAGGCCCTCTGACTTTACTCCCGCCGCCATGCCCGCCGCCACAAACTCCTCCGCGACAAGCAGGCCGCCCTCAATTTCGGTGAAGTCTTTCATCCTCTGTCCCTCTTTCAGGTGATCGCCTCAGCCGGGAAGCCTACGGCCAGAACGGGTAGCGCCCCAGAGCCGTCGTCTCATCCGCGCCGATCATCAGGTTCATGCACTGCACAGCCGCGCCCGCGAGGCCCTTGATGAGGTTGTCAATCGCCGAGACGGCGATGAAGCGCCCGTTGTCCTCATCAACGCCAATGCCGATGTCGCAGAAGTTCGAGCCGGTCACGTGCTTCGTTGCAGGCAGCTTTCCGGCATCAAGCACCCGGACGAAGGGCTCGCCGCGGTAGAAGTCGCGGTAGACCTCGACTGCGTCCGCCAGCTTCAGGTCGCGCGCCAGAGAGCCGTAGCAGGTGCTGAGGATACCGCGATTCATCGGGATCAGGTGCGGCGTGAACGTAACCGAGACATCCGGCCCCAGCCCGGAAAGCTCCTGGATGATCTCCGGCGTATGCCGGTGCTTGGCGATCGCATAGGCCGCTACCGACTCGTTGCACTCTGTGTAGTGCGTGGTGAGCGTGAGCTTCCGGCCTGCTCCTGAGACTCCCGACTTGCTGTCCACGATCACGTCGGGTTCGATCAGGTCGTTCGCTATCGCCGGAGCCAGCGCAAGGATGGCGCTGGTCGGGTAGCAGCCCGGTACGGCGGTCAGTTGCGTGGGCGGGATCTCATCGCGGTGCAGCTCCGGCAAGCCGTAGACGGCTCTCTCCAGCAGATCCGGCCGCGGATGCGTCTCATAGTAGCGTTCGTAGATGGCCGCCGATTTCAGGCGGCAATCGGCGGAGAAGTCCACGACCTTCTTGCCGAGGTCGAGCGCCTCAGCGATCAATTCGGCGCCAACCGCGTGCGGGAGGCAGAAGAACATCAGGTCGGCCTTCTCCGCGGCAGCGGCAACGTCTATCTCCGCGACCTCCATCTCGATCGCGCCGCCGAGGTGCTGGTAGAAGTCGGCCAGCTTCTCCCCCACGGTGGAGTGACCGCCCAGCCAGGTGATCTCGACCTGGGGATGGTCGAGCAGCAACCGGATCAGTTCGACCCCACCGTAGCCGGTGGCTCCGAAAATCGCGACCTTTGTCATTGGATGCACCTCGATCTCAGGGGTGGAGTGCCATCATCAATGCGCGCGCGCCAGATACGAAGAAAGCCGCCCCAGACTTCGGGCGGCATGGAAAATGCCTCGGTAGAGTCGGCACGACCCGTTATGACCTAACGCCTGGCGCGAGGGCAGGAGGCGGCGGGCCACAACTGATCGAGACTCTGATGCATTGATCGTGCTCCGGGTGAACAGTTGGCTGATGTGAAGCGTCCGCACTATATCATACGGGCCTTCACGGGTCAAGATGAACGTATATCGCTGCCTCTGAAGGTTTGACCGCCGCGCATTGCGCGGCTATAATCGCCCCTTAGACGCATCATTACAGGCGAAGGATAGGTTGGCAGGTTCGCAACTATGAGGACAGCAAGCTACCTGGCTATCCTGGGCGTGTTCGCAGCAATTGCCACTCCATCCGCTCATGCCGCCAAGGTCTATCCGGCGTGGGTAATCCCAGAGTCACTGAATGTCCGCTCCGGCCCCGGCACCGAGCGCGATCTGATCGGCTCGCTCAGCAAGGGCACCAAGGTCCACGTGACCGCGTTCTCGAACAACTGGTGCTGGGCGAAGCTGCCGGACGGCCGGTGGGGATGGATCGCCGAGTGGCTCCTGCAATTCTCGGCCGACAAGGGCCGGAATCTCGCCGAACAGGCGGGGCTCTCATCCGGCTCCTCCTCTTCATCATCAAGCTCCTCAAGCAACCCTCCGGCGTGGATAAGCGCCGATACTGTGAATGTCCGCTCCGGCCCCGGCACCCACTACGACTCGCGCGGGAAGCTGAACCGCGGCGACAAGGTCTTCATCGTCGAGAAGCGAAGCGGCTGGAGCAAGTGCCGCACGCCCGGCGGCTTCGGCTGGATTCGCGACGACCTGCTCGATCGCAACGCCGACCGTGGCCGCGCCCAGAGCGGCTCCTCGTCAGGCGGTTCGTCCTCATCCAGCGCCAAGGGCTACGTCAACGGTGAGGGCGTTCGTCTCCGCTCCGGTCCGGGCACCAATTATGAGATTCGCGCCCGGCTCGTGAAGGGTCAGACCCTCTACGTAACAGAACGCCGCGGTGAGTGGATGAAGGTCAACGTCCATGGTGGCGGCAATGGCTGGATCCACTCCGACCTTGTAAAACTTGAGGGCTCCTCCGGCTCAGGATCAAGTTCTGGGTCACGTTCGTCGTCCACCTCCTCTTCCGCCGCCAGCGCCAAGGGCTTCGTCAGCGGCGACCGCGTCCATCTCAGGGCGGGGCCGAGCCTGAACGAGCGCATCAAGGCGAAGGTGGTCGCGGGGCAGACGGTCTACATCACCGAACGCTCCGGCGACTGGTACAAGGTCACAGTGCATGGCGGCGAGGAGGGATGGATCCACGCCAGCCTCGTGAAACTGGCCGGAGAGGGTGCTGGCGGCTCTACCTCAGTCCCCACACCGACGCCGCCGGCGCGCACCACTCCATCCGCGCCGACGCAGAAGATCGACGACCTGACCGCGTGGATCGGCGAGGACTCCGTGAACGTACGCTACGGGCCGGGCACCGACCATGGCGTGAAGATGAAGCTTGGTAAGGGCACGAAGGTGACCGTGCTTGAGCTCAGCGGACACTGGTGCAAGATCAAGGCCTCTGACGGCAACATCGGCTGGGTGGCCGGCTGGGTGATGAACTTCAAGGGCCCCGGCGAGGACCCAACCGCCACAGAGGGCGATACCGAGGTCGGCGTGCGCACCGGCTGGGTGGCGAGGCCCGAGGTCAACCTGCGCTCGGGACCGGGCACGCAGCATGAGAAGGTCGCTGAAGCGGCACTGGGCACCGAGGTGATCATTCTCGATCGCCAGGGCGACTGGTATAAGGTCGCGCTCGACAACGGCAAAGTCGGCTACATGGCGAGTTGGCTGCTCGACACTCGAGCACAGCGGCGCGTGCGACAGGGGATCGACGGCGATGGTGCCGCGCCGCCTCCGCCTTCAGGCTTCGGCGATTCCGTCGTGGCTACCGCAAAGAAGTACCTCGGCTGTCGCTACGTGCGCGGAGGAGCCAGCCCGTCCGGCTTCGACTGCTCCGGCTTCGTGCACTTCGTTCTCGGCCAGCATGGCATCAAGGTCTCGCGCTCAAGCCAGACACAGTTCCGCGAGGGCACTCCCGTCTCGCGCGATGATCTGCAGATCGGCGACGTGGTGTTCTTCAAGAACACCTACCGCTCCGGCATCTCGCACGTGGGCATCTACGTCGGCAACAACCAGTTCATCCACGCGGCGAACAGCCGCACAAACGTCAGATACGCTGATCTGAACTCAAGCTACTACGCTCCACGCTACGCCGGCGCCCGGCGGATGAGATAGCGCGCGCGGCAATCGCAGCACCGGAGGCAACAGGCCCATGTCGCTGAAGAGATCGGCGGCCACATTTGCGGCGCTACTGCTCATGATGCTCGCGGCCTGGCTGTCAGGCTGCGATTCCGTGCCCCCGGAGCAGACGACCGCTCCCGAAGATGAAGTCGCCGCACCCGCGGAGCCTGCGGCTGAGGAACCTCCTGCCGTTGAGGTCACCCCGGAGGAGGAGCCATCCGCAGACGAAGCGGTCGCCGATGAGCCCGCCTCGGAGCCTGAAGATGAGGCGATCGCTGACAGCGAGCCGTTGGAGGAGACTCCACCGGGCCTCGGTAGCCGCTTCCTCGGCGGCATTGGGTCCGTGTCGCTCTTCATCGCGAAACTGCTCTTCATCGCGCTCATTCCCGCCGCGATAGCGGGCACTCTCCTTGGCCTTCCGGGCAGCGTCATCCTCATTGCGGCAGGCCTCATCTTCTCCGCATTCCATGGCTGGCAGGCCCCACCGTGGTGGGTGCTGCTGATCATGGTGGCGATCGCTGTCGTGGCCGAGGTGCTGGAGAGCGCGTTCTCCTTCGCTGGAGCGAAAGGCTCCGGCGCCAGCACAGCCACCGGCATCTGGACGATCGTGGGCGGCTTCGTGGGAGCGGTGATCGGCGGGGTCTTCGGGCCGCTGCTCGGCATCGCGGGCGTCATCATCGGCCCGTTGGCCCTTGGCATGGTCGGAGGCTTCCTGGGCGGATATCTCTACGAGGTCCGCAGTGGCACCACCGCCGAGGACGCGCGCAAGGCAGGTTGGAGTGCACTGCTGGGTCGCCTCGCCGGCTCATTCACCAAGGCCCTGCTCGTTGCGGTGATGGGCGCCATCCTGCTTATCAGCACCTGGGGCGCGCTGTTCTGAAGAGGCCGAAGGGATAGCGGGCCCCTCCGGCGAAGCGTCGGCCTCTCGCCATCACGCGAATGAGAGGCCGCCTTCGGCATGGACCTCACGCAGATAGCCTTTCAGGATGCCGCAACGCGTTCGTATCTCGGCAGTCCCTCGATTCTCCGCCTGCCCTCTGACGCGCCTCACGGTGGCGAGATCATCGTGACACACGATCACTTCGGCCCCGGCTGTCCACGCAACCACGAGGATGAGGAGCATCTCACCACCGTCTATCGTTCCTCCGATGATGGCCGAAGCTGGCAGCAGGTGACGCATGTCGCCGGCGCGTTCTGGTCGAGCCTGTTCTTTCACTCCGGCTCCCTCTACCTGCTCGGCTGCTCGCAGCAGTACGGCTCGATCGTCATCCGGCGCTCCGAAGACGGAGGGGACACGTGGAGCCATCCCGCAGATGGTGCCTCAGGCCTGCTCTTTCCCGGTGGCCCTCGCCGCACGCCACCGAACTTCCACTGCGCCCCCGTTCCGGTGCTGGAGGCGAATGGGCGCCTCTACCGCGCCTTCGAGGACTGCGATCCGTGCCAGTGGCCGACCGGCTTTCAGTCGCTTGTGATCTCAGCGCCCGTGGATGCCGACCTGTTGCAGGCAGGCTCGTGGGCGATGAGCAACCGCATGCCCTTCGACCCGGCATGGGCGCCCGAAGAGTGGCAGGCCCAGCGACCCGGATGGCTGGAGGGCAATGTCGTGGCCGCCCCGGATGGGAGGCTGGTGAATATCCTCCGCGTGAATTCCGCGCCGGCACGGGACATTGCCGCGATGGTCGAACTGAGCGACAACGGCGCGAGCGTCTCCTTCTCCCCCGCCGATGGCTTCATCACATTCCCGGGTGGGATGACCAAGTTCTCGATACGCAGAGATGCCGAAAGCGGCGTCTACCTCACTCTCGCCAACGCGACAGATGACCCGCGCGTAGCCGTCACGCGCAACGTGCTCTCTTTGTATACCTCCGAGGATCTGCGCTCGTGGCGACATCTGCGGACGCTGCTGAGCGATGACCTGGCGCACTCGTGGGATGAGTCTATGCGGCTGACCGGCTTTCAGTACGCGGACTGGCAGTTTGACGGAGACGATCTGATCGCCGCCGTCCGAACCGCCTACCGTGGCGCACACAACTTCCACGATGCCAACCGGATCACGTTCCACCGAGTGGCCGATTGGCGCTCACTGCTCTGATCGCTTCAACCCGCCTCCATCGCGGACGACTGCGCCATCTCCGCCACATGAGCGCATAGCTGCGCCGACTGCTCCGACAACACCTCAAGATCGCCCGACAGGTCAATGCCGATCGGATGCACAGTGAGCCTCACGCCGCCCCGGTCGATCTGAAGCGGCCTGCGGTCCATCGGCTGCGGATATACCAGCGCCGCCTCTCCCGCGCCGTACCCCACGCCGTATGCGAGCATCTGGTAGAGATCGTCGGCGCATGGCCCGCCCCTATCCGCGGCGTCGGGTTTGTACTTGGCGTCCACGATGCAGAGCGCCCGGCCCAGATGCTCCACGACCGCGTCCGGCCTGAGCACGGCCCGCCGCGCCTCGTCGAGGGATACGCTGTGACCGTCCGAGCGCACCACCAGGTTCGGCGGCAGTCCATCTCCCAGAGTACGGCAGACGAAGCGCTCGAAGAGCCGCGGCATCTCCACCAGGAAGACCGGGGCATTACGTTCTCCAGCCCGGTGGCTGACTCGGGCGCCATCGAGCAACAGGCTCGCGAGCATCAGCGGAATGCGATAGTGCTCGCTCGTGGCGGTGAGCGGGGGCAGGCACAGGTGGTCGGTGATGGTGACGCCCGCGTTCAGCGGCGGCAAGGAGCGCAGGCAGCACGCGGCCCTGGAGCGAAGTTCAGTGCCCGCCGCCGTGAGGCGGACGGCGACCTCAGCGGCGGCGGCGAGCATCTGGTTGTGCGCCGTCTGCAGCCCGAACTCGTCATACGCGCAGTGGAAGTGCGTGCAGATGCCTCTGAAGTGGCGCAACTGCCTCTGCAGATCGAGGCGCCCGCGGAGCGTCGGCTGCTCGCGCAGGACCCTCCGGTAGCCGCCGATGAGACCGCGCGCGAGGAGGCCCTCAAGCTCGGTCACGAACGCCGCCAGGAGCGAATCTATCAGGCCCCCCGGGCTGTTGCCGGCCGCGCTCACCGGCGCGACCTCACAGGCGCGCGCGACACCCAGCAGGTGCCAGACGTTTCGCACGGGTGCTCGCGGCTCTATGTAGAGGCGGCGACCGCTGGGCAGCGGGATGATGCCGCAGTAGTGGCCGGTGCAGATCAGCCATTCCGAGGACGCTCCAGGCACGCGGCGCAGCAGCAAATGCCGCGCGTGGTTCCGCAGAAGCATCTCCACATCCACGGGATCGAGGCGGACCCAGTGCTCGCCAAGCTCCCGCAGATGCAGGCGGTCAGCTTCGCCCTTCATCTCGCCCCAGCCAGAGCTGTCCGCCGGCTTCGCTGCCCGGTGGCGGCGACGGCATCAGTGACCCCATCTGCACTTCCCTCGCCTGCCAGATCAGGTCATCAAGCTCAATCTCGCGGAGCCTCTCCGGTGTCCCGGCGAAGTACTCTTCAATCAGGGGCCGAAGCTGGAAGCGCCATATCTCGCTCAGGTTGCTTTCGCTCAGATCGCCGCGCATGAAGTAGCTGTGGCCGATCAGGAACTGCCGCCCCAGTTCCCGCTCGATCCTCTCGTTGAGCAGGTCCAGGAGGTTCGCCGCCCACACCATCTCCGGGGCGTTCGTCTCAAGCCACTGCAGGAACATCGGCCGCACGAGATCGGGATCATCGGGGAACAGCGGGTAGAAGACAAAGCGGCGGCGCAGTGCGTGGTCCATCAGGGCGATGCTGCGGTCGGCGGTGTTCATGGTCCCAATCAGCAGCACGTTCCGGGGCACACTGAAAGTGTTCGCCGACGCCGCATTGCGATCGCCGGGCGAGTGGGCGAGCCTCACCTCCCGGTCGCGGTACTCAAGCGCCAGCATCAACTCGCCGAAGACCTCCGCCACATGAGCGCGGTTAATCTCGTCAATCACGAAGGCGTAAGTGTTCTGAGCGTCCCTGCGGGCCCTCTCACAGAAATCAAGGAACGCGCCGGGCACAACGGGATAGTCCACATGACTCAGGCCGTCGGCGCTCTCGACGACGCGAGGACGAATCCCCTCGATGAAGTCCTCGTAGCTGTATGCCGGATGGAACTGCACCACCTCCTGCCGGGCTCCATCACCCTCGGCCAGGTACTCCGCGAGACGCAGCGCAAGATAGGTCTTACCGGTGCCGGGCGGCCCGTAGAAGATCATCTGCCCCCGGTCTCGGAGGAGGCGCTCGATCTCCTCCAGCCGCTCGGGGGGCGCGCCAGACCGCTGCGCCAATTCCTCAATGCTGGTCACGCTCGTCCGCTCCGATGATCCCCCCATGCCCGCGGCGAGCACACGGTAGAAGTCGTGTGCGGAGATGCTAAGCACCGTGCGGGTGGTCTTCTCACGCTCGGCGGAAGAGTCACGAGGTGCGGTCGGCATCCTCGATCCGATTGACCACCCTCGCGCCTTGTGGGCGAAGCGGAGGACGTTCATTCGCACTTCCGGTGCCCCGGCGTCGCGACATGAGGAGGAGCGCTCGGACAGCCCGAGCACTGTACCGAAGCCGACGAAGGCGTTCTCAGGAGCCGCATGGTAGATCAAACAGCGAGCCGTTCCACGAGAGGCCGCCTCGGCAAGCTGCTGCGTTTGCGCATCCGAGCAGCTCCCCAGACGATACTGCTCCTCAGGCCGCTGGGCGCCGGGGCGACCGTTGGAGAGCAGGGCGAAGTGTCGCCGAGGCGGGAACTGGAGCAGCGCCCTCAGGGCGACCGCTGCATCGGCCTGCAGGTGAGCGAGGTCTTCCCCCGAACCGGGCGACCAATCGCCCAGGCGCGGGTCCGCGGAGATGGACCTGGTGCTGATCGGCCGGCTGAGCAGGCGCTCGTAGACCAACTCGATGCGGTAGCCCCCGGCATGCCGGCGAGGTTCGGAGATCACGGTGGCGATGCCCCAGACCCCGCGCGGACTGCTGTCGTGATAGAGGAAGATCGTGTCGCCGGAAGATGGGCGAGGGCCGGCCAACTGCACCGTCCATTGGTCTCGCAGCGGAAGAGGCCGCTCAACCGCAAGCAGCGACTCACGCCGATCGGACGGGCAGTGCAGCAGCCATCCGCCGTGCAGCGGCCGCATCAGCCGGTCGTACTCGGCATCATGGCGGTACATCGCCGCGATGGCGCGGAAAGCCTCCCAGTCGAGCCCCACCACCGCGAAGCGCTGCTGCGCGCCGGTGAGGAGTGAGCCGTAGTCGCGGTCACCGACGATCCATTCGACGCCGACGCGCCGCCACCAACGCCTCGCCCGCGGAGAAGCGCAGCGCCGATCGATCTCGTAGTAGGGACAGGTGACGCGGCCGATGGCGCCGATCCTGCCGCGCAGATGCATCACCACACAATCGCCGGGCACGAGGCTGCGCAGGCGCGCGATCCGCGTGTCATCGGGGTCATCCGAAGCGATGGCTGCAAAGCCGCCATCTAGGCATAGCCGGGCGACCGCGGCCGACTCGGCTCGCGTTTCGCTGAGGCCGATGGCGATCTTCCATGCCTGCGGCTCACGCAGGTCGGCGAGGCGGCACAGGAGCAGGTCGGCCGCCAGTGGATCGTCCAGCACCCCGGCGGAGGCGCTCCGAAGCTCCTCCACCGCTGCGTTGAACTGGTGATAGTCGCGCGTGGCCTCCGACCAGGAGCCCTCGCCGCCAAGCAGCACGTCGAGGCGGAGCAGACCCAGCAGACGCGTCCGGTCGTAGATGGCACACCGGCTGCGTGTGCAGAGGCAGAGGACAAGTGACGTGACCGCAGCGCTTAGCGGTGAACCGTCGGCGGCAGCCTCATCAATCAGCCCGGGGGCATCAGACGGGGCCGCCGTCAGCAGACGGCCGAGGTGTTCACAAAGCTGCGGCGAGGTGGCGGCGAGGCCCGGCAGTGTGCCCTGGTGGACCCGCTCACCGTCAAGCATGCAGTTACCGCTGACGGCCAGCTCGCCCTCGGAGAACATCCTCGCGATGCGACCGGGGCTTCGGCTCTCCAACCAGCCCGGAGGCACCGGTTGGCCGCCGGAGTGACAGACGCAGCCGCTCCTGACGACGGCGTGGACGAACTCGCCCGGCTCCAGCTTCGAAAGGCGGCCCGGATTAAGCACTTCACGAATGGCCGACCTCGCCGCCTGGCGCACGACAAGCTCGCGAGCGAAGGTCTCATCTTCCTCACACCACCGCATCAGGCCGGTCCACATGGCGCCGCGCCACATGATAGGGAGCCCCCCTCTTGGTATGACCGGGCACGCGCGGCCCGGTATTTCGGACAGCTTCTGGGGTTCGGCGACGGACGGGGCAGATTGTCTCGACCCAGTTCGAGCATCTCATCCAGCGCGGCGGCGATGGAGGCACCGTGTTCCCCGTAGCCGATTGTTCCTCCTCCTCCTCCGAGTCGGCAGCGCAACGGATCTTTTCGCGGATTGGGCTTGACAGCGCAGTTATCAGGGTGTATCTTCTATATGTAACAAGCATATAGATGCACACTGGAGGAACAGATGAGGCGACGCGGACAGGCCAGCTTCGATGATCTAGTCGCATCACGCCTCTCGCGGCTGATTGAGCCCGCGGTCCTGTACCTCCTCGGCACGGGCGCCGCCGCACATGGCTACGACCTGCTCAGCGAGGTCAACGAGCTTGCCCTCGGAGAGGCGCAGGTTGATCCGGGCGCTGTGTATCGCGTACTGCGGCAGCTTGAGACTGAGGGCGCGGTCGTCTCCTCATGGGATACAGCAGGAGGCGGGCCTGCGAGACGTAATTATGAGTTGACCGATGTCGGCCGCGCGCGGCTGGCAAGCTGGGTCACTGTGATTGCCCGACGCGCCGACGCGATGCAGCGGTTTGCCGAACAAGCACAGAAGCTCCTGGAGGAGAAGTAGCATGCGCGAGACGACCGACAGCACCATCTGTTATGCCATCGCAGCCGACGGCGAAGTGGTTGCGCCACATTTCGGGCGCTGCGAGCGATACATGCTCGTGGAGATTACAGATGGGCGGGAGACCGCGCGCAGGGAACTGGACAATCCCGGACATGAGCCAGGGCTTCTCCCCCGCCTTCTCGCCGAACACGGTGTGCATTACGTTGTTGCAGGCGGAGCGGGCCCGCGTGCCGTCGCATTGCTCAACCGTCTGAACATAGGCTTTCTGCCGGGCGTGACGGGCGAGATCGAGACGGCGGTCGCTGACCTCGTCGCAGGACAACTGGAGACCGGGGCGAGCATCTGTGAGCACTGACCGTAAGCATCGGCAGCGTGACAAGGCCTCACGAGAGCGCGAGCGCAGCCGCGTTGGGAACGTTTCACAGCGCACGGCGCTGATCTCAGTGGTGGTCCGAACGCTGCTGGTAGTGCTCAAGTATTTCTTCGCGGTGCTCTCCGGCAGCGTCGCCCTGATGGCTGAGGCGGTGCGGAACGTCCCGGACATCGTGCAGTCCATCGCCCTCTACGTTGGCATTCGCATCTCCGGACGCAAAAGCGCCCGGTTTCCGTACGGACTTTACAAACTGGAAAATCTCATCTCGCTCGGCGTCGCGGTGCTGATTACGCTGGTCGGGTATGAACTGGCGCGGAATGTGATCGTGGGCCGCGTTGCTCCGGAAATTCACAACCTCCCGTGGACGATCGCGGCGATGTTCGCAGCAGCGGCGATCAGTCTCACGTTCTCGATCTGGGAGGGGCGCATCGCGGAGCGGACCGGCTCGCCGGCACTGAAGGCCGACAGCCGCGACGCGCTGATCGACACGCTGACAACAGGCGCGGTGCTGGTGAGCCTCGGAGCAGCATGGTTCGGCTACAACATTGACCTCTGGGCGGCATTGCTGATTGTGCTCTTCATTGCCTACACGGCATGGGACCTGGGGGCCGACGCGGTGCGCGTCCTGCTCGACGCCAGCATTGAACGCGGCCTGCTCGATGATATACGCGAGGTGATCGAGTCCGATCCTGACGTCCTCGAGGTTCACGATCTGATGGGCCGCAACTCCGGCCCGTACCGTTTCGTGGAAGCGCACGTGGTGCTTGACGTGCATGAGCTCGATCAGGCGCACCAGATCAGCTACCGTCTTGAGGCTGCTGTTCATGAAGCAGCACCGGACGTAGACACCGTGCTCATACACTTCGAGCCCGAGCACAGGGACACATACCTTTACGCGGCGCCGGTTGAGGCCGGTGACCGGCTCTCTCCGCAGTTCGGCGAGGCCACCCGCTACGCAATCGTCACAGTCGGTAGTGAGGATCGGCTGGTTCGGGATGTGCGCTACATTGAGAACCCCTATACTGGCGACCCCTCCGGCCGCGGCATACGCATTGCGCAGATGCTGATCCGCGAGGATGTGGACGCGGTCTTTACCCGCGAGAACATAAAGAACAAGGGGCCTTACTACGTGCTGACAGCAGAGCATATAGCTGTGATCGAGACCGACGCTGAGACGCTCCCGGATGCGCTGCGGCAGGAGCGATTGCCACTGGAGGTGCCCGCAGATGCCAACGGTCCCTCTTGAGGTGGCGATACTCCGTGATGAGACAGCGGTCCGCACGGACCTTCAGCCGGGACACGGGCTGTCCATGCTGGCACGCGTCGGGGAGAAGACGCTACTGCTTGATACCGGCGACTCTGCTCAAACGTGGGTCAACGCCCGGCTGATGGGAGTAGATCTGGCGGAGGTCTCCACGCTGGTCCTCAGCCACGGGCACTACGATCACACTAACGGTCTGCCGGCGCTGCTTCGGCAGGTGGGCAGGCTCGACGTGGTGGCACACCCGGCAGTCTTCGAACCACGGTACAGCGACCGTGGGGCAGACGGACCCGTCTTCATCGGCCCGCCGCTGACGCGCGAGGAGTTCGAGGAGCTTGGTGCATCATTCCGGCTCAGTGCCGAACCCGTTGAGTTGGCACCGGGGGTGACGACCACAGGCCACGTGCCGCGGGTATCGGACCTGGCTCCGGAGGCGCCGCATCTTCTGGTGGAGCGTGACGGCAAGGTCATCCGCGATGACTTCGTTGACGATCTCTCCATCATCGTGCAGTTGGAGGAGGGCGATGTGCTGCTGACCGGATGCGCTCACGCGGGCCTTGTCAACATTGTGGCGCGCGCGGAGCAGATCACCAGGCGGTGCCCGGTCACGATCATCGGCGGAACGCATCTCGCCCGCGAGGCGGAAGAGCGGATAGAGCGTGTCGCGCTGGAGATGGCGCAGAGAGGTGTTCAGCAGATAATGCCGCTGCACTGCAGTGGAGAGCGCGGCGCCCGACTGCTGGAGCGCTACTTTTCGGGAGAGGTGCTCAGGAGCGGAACAGGCGGCATCATCGCAATTGACGACACGGGCGCAATAAAGCAGGTCAACATAGCCCACGCCGGGGCTGACTAACGGCGGATCACTTAGAGGAGGAAACACCGATGAAAGTTGCAGTGACATCGTCAGGAGACAACCTGGACGCGCAGATGGACCCGAGGTTCGGACGCTGTGCGTACTTCGTCATCGTTGACACGGACAGCATGGACTTCGAGGTCGTTGAGAACCCCGGGCCGCAGATGGGCTCCGGCGCGGGCACGGCAGCCTCACAGATCGTGGGAGACAGCGGCGCCGAGGCGGTAGTCTCGGGCAATTACGGCCCGAATGCCGCGATGGCACTCGGTGCGGGCGGCATCCGCACCTTCCAGGGCTCCGGGATGACGGTGCGCGAGGCGGCTGAGGCCGCTGCGTCCGGTCAGCTCCCCGAAGTCGGCGGCGCAACTACCGCGGCCCACACCGGCACGATGGGTCAGGGCGGCAGAGGTGCTGCTCCCGGCATGCCGCAGGGCGGTGGCATGGGCGGTGGCATGGGAGGCGGACGCGGCATGGGTGGCGGCGGAGGCATGGGCCAGGGCGGTGGCATGGGCGGCGGCCAGGGGATGGGTCAGGGCCGTGGCATGGGCGGCGGTCAGGGGATGGGTCAGGGGATGGGCCAGCCACAGCAGGGCTACGGCCAGTTCGGGCCGCAGGCCGGGCCGATGGACCCGATGATGGGCGGCATGGGCATGCCGGGGCCGTGGGGCCCGCAGATGCCCGGCCCGTGGGGGCCGCAGATGGGCCCCGATCCCGAGCAGGTGCGCCAGTATCATCTGAGCATGCTTCAGGCGCAAGCCGAGATGCTCGCGCAGCAGCTTGACTTCATCCAGTCGCAGATCGAGTACCTCGAGTCACTGGGAGAGTAGGCGCACAATCATGATGGGCAAGGACGCGCAATTAACAATTTCGGTCGCCGCCGGTAAGGGCGGTACAGGTAAGACGCTGGTCTCCTGCAGTCTGGCGCAGGCGCTGGCGGTGGAACACCCGGATGCAGTGCAGGTGCTTGACTGCGACGTGGAGGAGCCCAACGCGGCAATCCTCCTCCATCCGGAGATCAGCGCACGCGAGGATGTCAACATCCTCGTTCCGGAGGTGGACGCGAGCAAGTGCATCCACTGCAGCAAATGCGCGCACGTGTGCGAGGTCGGCGCCATCGCAGCCATCGGCAAGGCCGTGCTGACTTTCCACGATCTCTGCTCGGGCTGCGGCGCATGTGCGTTCGTCTGCCCCACCGGCGCAATAACCGAGGTGCCGCTGCGGATCGGCGAACTCGCCCACGGACAGAGCGCCGGCGGCATAGACTTCTGGGAGGGACGCCTCGATGTAGGCCATCAGCGTGCAACACCCGTGACGAACGCGGTGAAGAATGTCATCGCGCGCGAGAGGCTCGCAATCGTTGACGCCCCGCCCGGAACGGCCTGCCCGATGCAGGAGGCAGTCGCCGACACCGACTACTGCATCCTCGTGACCGAGCCGACGCCCTTCGGGCTGGCGAACCTGCGGGAGGCCGTTGAGACCTGCAGGCGCATGGAGATCCCCTGCGGTATCGTCATCAACCGCGACCGCGGGGAGTATGACGAGATGGACGAGTATCTGGCCGCCGAGGGCCTTCGGGTCCTCATGCGCGTCCCCGAACGCCGGGAGATCGCGGAGGCTTACTCGCGCGGCGAGACGCTCATCGCCGCCACTGATGAGTGGCGCGATGAACTGCTGGCGATGTACGAGACTATCGTGGAGGCCGTCGCACTGGCTCGACGCGCCGCCTCCGCGTAGCAATCTTAAGCGAAAGGAGTGATGAGTCATGCCTCGTGGAGATGGAACAGGACCGGTTGGCGGTGGAGGCGCCGGCACAGGCCGCGGAGGCGGCGGGGCCGGAGGCGGAGGACGCGGCGGCGGCTTCGCGATGGGTCCGGGCGGCAGTTGCGTTTGCCCGAACTGCGGGAAGACCGCGCCGCACCAGCGCGGCGTGCCCTGCTACCAGAAGAAGTGCCCGAGTTGTGGCGCCGCAATGACCCGCGGTCAGTAGTGAGCAAGCGATGACGCATCATATTCGGCATACAGGAGGTGTGATCCAAATGCCAGGAATGGATGGAACAGGACCTGCCGGAATGGGCCCGATGACCGGCGGCGGCCGTGGCTTCTGCAGCCCCTACGGGGCAAGCTACGGCGGCTACGGGAGCTATGGCGCTCGCCCCTACGGGATGGGCTATGGCTACCCTTACGCCGGCTACGGCGGAGGCTGGGGGATGGGCTACGGCATGATGCCCGGCGCCTATCCACGCTTCGGCTGGGGCAGGGGCCCCTGCGGCGGCGGGATGGCCTGGGGCCGCGGTGGCGGCTTCGGGCGCGGCATGGGCCGCGGACGTTGGTGGTAGCCTGAGACTGGTGGTGGCCGGCTGCCGGGACGTAGCCGAGCTACGTTTCCCTCTCTGATGGTGGTCGGCCACCACCGCTCTGCCTCAGGCGAGCCATGCGGCTCAGGGGCATTATCGGACGAAAGTAGAATTTGCGCAAGTGCAGACGTTGCATGTCGCTTCTCCAGGCGAGGGCCGCCTGGCGTCCGGGCTTTTGGCCGGCGGGGCGCAATCCGGTGCGCAGCCCGAGCGCCTCGCCCGGACACAGTACGCGGACACTTTCTTACTACGTCACTTCAAATGATCCGAACTGACGCGCCGGGAGCATTCATGATGCCAGACCTCAAGCAAATAACGATCGTCAGCGGCAAGGGCGGCACGGGCAAGACGACCACTGTGGCCTCCTTCGCTGCGTTGGGACACGACAAGGTCATCGCCGACTGCGATGTTGACGCATCAAATCTGTATCTGCTGATGCATCCGGAAGACACCGACAGCGGGGAGTTCACCGGCGCAAAAGTGGCGGTGCGCGATGAAGACAAATGTACCCGCTGCGGCGCCTGCGAAGAACGCTGCCGCTTCCACGCCATCACCGTGGATGAGGTGGATGAGCTTGCCTGCGAGGGCTGCGGCCTCTGTGTGGTTGTCTGTCCCGTGAATGCGCTGAAGCTGGAGCCGGTAGTGGTTGGTACGTGGTACACCGGCACAAGCGCATACGGGCCGATGGCTCACGCGCGGCTGCTGCCGGCAGCGGAGAGCTCAGGCCGCCTTGTCACGCTGGTGCGGCAGAAAGCCGAGGACCTGGCTTATCAGCACGATCTGCCGCTGATCATCATTGACGGCCCGCCCGGCCTCGGCTGCACTACTACCGCTGCCCTCACTGACACGAACCTGGCCGTAGTGGTTACCGAACCGTCGCTCTCGGGTATCCACGACATGGAGCGGCAGATCCAGCTCATCGATCACTTCGGCCTGACCTCCGCGGTGATTATCAACAAGTTCGACATCAATCAGGCGAACACCCAGCACCTGCGAACGTGGTGCAACATGAGGAGCCTGCCGATTCTCGGGGAGATACCGTGGGACCCGCAGGTAACCGACGCCCTCGCGGCAAAGAAGCCTCTCGTCGAGCACAACGACGGGCCGGCGGCACAGGCGATGCGAGCGGCATGGGAGCGAACCGCGGAGATGATCGCGGGGATCTGACGGCGCGGTGGCGCCGCGCCCGCTCTACCTGAGAATCTGGCTTTCTCGTGGCGTTGGTTCGGTTGTCTGGCTATGAGGAGAGCGCCCGCTTTACTTGGGAACCTGTTTCATTCGTTGGGGTGGCCCAAACCCTCCTCTTAAGCTTGACAGGAGTGTCCGTAACACGGTGCAGTGACGCATGAAAGGACCGTCGTCGCATGATGAACGATCAGGTGCAGCAGTATGAGCAGCAGACGCAGAAGATCGCGGACAGGATGGGCGAGGTCGGGCACGTTATACTCGTGCTCAGCGGCAAGGGAGGCGTCGGGAAGAGCACCGTCGCCGCCAACCTCGCTTCGGCGCTGGCTGAGCGCGGGAATCGCGTGGGACTGATGGACGCGGACCTGCACGGGCCGACGATTCCGCTGATGATGGGCGTAACAGGCGAGATGGCGTCCGGCACTCCGGAGGCGCTGCAGCCGGTCGAGGCGGCGCCGAACCTCGCGGTCATGTCCATCGGCTTCCTCACTGCCGAGCGCGATCAGCCTACTATCTGGCGCGGACCACTCCGCGGCGGAGTGCTGCGGCAGTTTCTCGGCGACGTGGAGTGGGGACAGCGCGATTTCCTCGTGGTGGACCTCCCTCCCGGCACCGGCGATGAGCCCCTGACGCTCGCGCAGTCGCTCCCGCAGGCCGATGGCGCAATCATCGTCACCACGCCGCAGGAGGCCTCGCTGGCCGACTGCCGTAAGGCCATCAACTTCGCGCATAAGGTCAACCTGAGGGTGCTGGGCGTGGTGGAGAACATGTCCGGCTTCGTCTGCCCCCACTGCGGGGAGCGCACGGAGGTCTTCTCCACCGGCGGCGGTGAGGCGATGGCGCGGCAGATGAACGTGCCGTTCCTCGGCCGAGTGCCACTGGCGGCGGAGATCGTGGCGCTGAGTGACGAGGGCAAGCCACTGACGAGCGACGAGGCACCCGAGGCGGTCCGGCAGGCCTGGAACGAGATCGTGGACGCCCTTATGGAGCGCATACGCGAGAACGGGTGAGATGAATGGCTCAGTACAAGCATCTCTACGGGCCGGTACCATCGCGGCGGCTGGGTAGGTCGCTGGGCGTTGACATGGTGCCGATGAAGACCTGCTGCTTCGACTGTATCTACTGCCAGCTTGGGCCGACTACGGTTCATACCGCCGAGCGCAAGGCATACGTGGACGTTGACGAGGTGCTGCGCGAGCTTGAGGCGTGGCTGGAGGCCGGCGGGGAGGCCGACTATCTCACCTTTGCCGGCTGCGGTGAGCCGACACTGAACATAGACCTCGGCGACGCGATGGCGCGCGCGCGGCAACTGACGAATATCCCGATCTGCCTGCTCACCAACGGCGCTCTGCTGTGGCGTAAAGGTGCGCGCGATGCGGCTATGCAGGCCGACCTCATCATGCCCTCGCTCGACGCCGCCACTGAGGAGGTCTTCGAGCGCATCAACCACCCGGTGAAAGGCCTCGCTCTACAGCAGGTCATCGAGGGCCTGGAGGAGACCGCGCTGGAGTTCCATGGCGAGATGTGGCTTGAGGTCATGCTTGTAGAGGGCGTCAACGATAGTAACGAGCAACTTGAGGCGCTGGCACGCGTGATCCGCGGCATCGCCCCGGACCAGGTGCAGATCAATACAGTAGTGCGGCCGGCGCCGGGCACCGATGTGAAGCGGGTTGACAACGGGACGCTGGTGCGCGCGAGGGTTATCTTCGGCCCTAGTGCCACCGTGATCTCCTCGGCGTGGGAACATGACGTTCCCGAGGGCGCGGCACATTCCGAGGAGGAGGTGCTCGCGCTGGTGAGCTATCGCCCATGCACGATTGAGGACGTCTCGCACGGCCTTGGCATGCACCCGAACGAGGCGATCAAGTATCTCACGCACCTGATCGCGGAGGGAAAGCTTGACCGAGAGGATCGGGAGGGCCAGACGTTCTTCAAACGGGCGCAGTGATAGGACGCGCTTGCCTCCTCCCTTCGTACGAGTGCTTCCACGGCGCAGGCTACACTAGCCTGCGCCTGGTGTTGTACCGCACGCACGCGCTGGGCTATTCACCCCGCCCCGCGGCCCGTGGTATACTGTACGTGCGAGGCGCTCCCTAATGAACAGGCCCCCCGCCGGGCACGTCGAGGATAATACCCCGGTCCGAAGGAGATACGCGAAACATGAAGCTCATGCTCAAGCCGATCTATCTGTCGATAGTTGCACTCATCATCTGCATCTGCGGCGCATCTGCGCAGCAGGACGTCCCACCGCCGCTGACCGTCCAGCCCGAGCAGTTGGGCCTGCCGGAGACAGAGGGCGTAGGCGCAGAGTTACTACCCGATGGCACGGCAGTCTCGATCTCGGCTGAGGGACTCGAGGCCGCCTCGACACTCGATCTCGGTTGGATTCCGATCGAGCCCAACTGCGCCTACCGCGTGCGCTACCAGGTGCGGCCAGTCGGGCTGCAGGAGCCGGCGAACATCTACCTGATGCTGCGCGAGCATGAGGCCGAGGGTGCCCGGCCGGTCCAGCCGTACGCCAAGGAATCCGTCACGATCCGTGAAATCAAGCCCGATCCAGATAGCGCATGGATCGAGCGCGAACTGAGCTTTGTCACGCGCCAGGAGACTACGTTCCTGAGCGGTTCGATTGTGCTGGTGGCACTCAATGGCGAACTGCAGTTTGGCGCGCTCGAGCTTACCGCGCTCGGAACGCCCGAACCTCCCATGACACCGGCTGAAGCGTGGGCCGACCATGAGAAGTTGATGGCTGAACTTCACGCTCAGGCCGAATCGCGAGAGCCGCTCACGCCGCGCCCGGTGGTGTTCTCACGCAGCCAGATGAAGTACGGCCTGCAGAGGAACTACTACCACCAGTGGAACGACCGCCCGCTGCTGGCGAACCGCGACTACCGCATGGAGACCGACTACCCCACGCCGCCGCCGAGCTATCAGCGCACATTGCAACAGGTGGTCAAGTACGGCATAGACGGCCTGGCGTTCTTCCCCGAGACCAAAGGCCGGCTGGCGATGATGGACCTGCATGAGGAGTTCGACGTGCCCGGAGTGGGGCTGCTGCCGGAGTTCCTGACCGCTTACACTCCGGAGCATCTCGCGCAGAAGACGGAGATCCTCCAGCGCGCCCTGCAGACCGACTTCGCGCCGCGCATTGATGGCAAGCTGCTCATCACCAGCTACGGAGCGCAGAGCTTCACCCCTGCACAGTGGAAAGAGGTCCTCGACGAACTGCGGGCGCGGGTGGGCGACACCTTCGTCTTCCTGCCCTCGCTGACGAACGTCGTCGGGCTGCGCGGTCCTCTGATGGCAGGCGAGCCGCTTTCTCGCGCCGCGGTAGAGAAGGAGAAGGCCTATCTGCGGGAGTACCTCGATGTTTGCGATGGTATCTACTTCAACTACCCGCCGGCGTTGCGCAAGAAGGACCACACATTCGACGCCGAGTTCTACCGCGAAGTCTTCATCCCGGTCTTCAAAAGCGTTCTGGCGGAGCCGGAGTATCGCAACAAGTACCTTGGCCTGAGCGCCTACCGCTCGCACATGTCTCCCGACCGCGGCAACAACCTCTTCGAAGACTACACGCGGACGCTGCGATCATCTTTTGAGGCCGCGATGGACGCGCGTCCGGATGTCATCATCCTGCCCGAATGGGACGAGCAGAACGAAAACACGAGCTTCCGCCCCACGGTTTACGGCGCCAACACCACCGGGCGGATCCTGCGCTACTACATGAGTCAGATCAAGGGCGAGGAGCCCACGCCGTGGCCGGGTGATGATACCAGCATCCCAAATCTGATCCTCAGCACGCGCAAGATCCTGACGCTGGGCGAAGTGCTGATTGCCGAACTGCTTAATGTGCCGGACGGAACTGACGCCGGGCAGTATCAGGTCCAGTTGACGCTGCAGGATGAGGCGGGCCGAGTCGTGCGGGAGTTTGAGACTGTGACCTTCGACAGCACGAAGCTGCAGGAGGAGCGCCTGACGATCCCGAGCGAGACGCTTGCTGATGCCCGGGCGCTCGTCCCGGTGCTGACGGTTACGGGCTACCAGGGCCGCGACATCACCTTCGACGGCGGTTTCCATCACATCAACCTGCGCGCCACATGGAACTGGGACTACCTGACGGTTCGGCAGCCGCTGCGTGACCTGCTGCCGGCAGCTCAGGCGGAGCTTGCATGGCAGCCGGGCGTCGCCGGGGATGGTTCGCTCACACTGACAGGCACCGTTTCGGCCCCGGAGGCACTGGGGCTGGTCGAACTGCTCGGTGATGACGACGAGGCATACGCCGTGGACGCCAACGAGGAGTTCCTCCGCGACGATCCGAGTTACGAGCGCTTCCTGATCGAGTACCGCTCGCTGAAGACGATCCCGATGCAGGGAACGATTACGCTGGCGAACGCTGCGTCTCCGATGTGGCTCTCATCCGGCCCACCGCCGGTTGCGGTTGAGGCCGATGCGCCGGGGGCGCAGCGTTTGGAGTTGCTTGCCGACGCCTCAGAGGCGGTGCGCTGGATCTACTTCGCGGTGCCACGAGATGCTCTCGCTGAGGCTGTCCTCGAGTGGGACTTCGACACCGGCAGCTTCTCTGTCCCCCTCAGCGACGTGTTGGAGAAGAAGATCGTCGGCTATGACTTCGAGGGGCCGCTGCACATCAGTGTGCAACCGTATCGCCGACAGGTTGATATGCCGCAGCACCTCACCGACCGCGAAGTCTCGTTCTCGGTGCCGATCTGGCCGGAGATCAACACGGAGCAGTATCACCTGCGCGTAACCACCGCCGAAGGCAGGCAGTTCCGCTCGCGCCCGCTGCTGTTGCCGAACGTGGATGACACGAACAAGGTGCCGCTGCGCATCTACTCGGAGACGGAGGGGCGCGGGGTGGACGTTCAGGTGGCAGCCTCGCGTATCCCGGTGATGGAGTATGAGTTCGAGCCGGAGCGCGGCGCGGTGCTGCTCAGTGGCGATGAGGTCCCCTTCTGGGCGGTGCTGGGCGGCTACACCAGCACCACTACCGGGCGCGGCTCACCGAACGGCCTCTGGCGGGGCGGTCGGGGCAACTACCCTGAGGCAGCCACACATTCAGCGCCTGAGTGGGTTGAGGAGGATGGGCGACCGGCGCTGGAGTTCGATGGCGTCGGCACCTACCTCGAACTGCCGCGCGAGAGCCTCCCGCGGCGTGGAAGCTACACGCTGAGCTTCGCGGTGAAGCCTGAGACCGCCGGCGACCAGTTCCTGCTGGTCGGGCGGGTCACGAAGTCGCAGAAGGGTCTGGGCCTGCAGATCAGGGACGGCAAGCTGGTGGCGAACTACGTCACGAACGCCTGGACCAGCCAGAGCTACGAGAGCGGGCTTGAGGTGCCCGCCGGCGCGTGGTCCACGATCACCGTGCGCCACGACTTCGGTCAGATGACGCTCGGCGTCAACGGAGCGACTGAGTCGTTCGAAGTCACGCTGCCGGCGAACAACATCTCCTACACGATCATCGGTGAGGGCTGGACCGGCAACTGGTTCGAGGGTCGCCTGCGCGACCTGCGCATCACGCACAACGCGCTGTAGCAAGCACAGGAGCGGGCGGGGCATAATGCCCGACTAATACGGCAACGGCTTGCTTAACAGGATTCCGGGCGCTGGCGCACCCGGACAGGATCCGGCGCTGGGCGCCGGAACAGGAAACGTCACAGGTGACGACGATTACTTCAAAGGAAACCGCGACGGCTGATGCTGTCATCGCATCCAAGACTTTGGCCGCGCTATCCCTCGCCCTTGAAGCCGTAGTCGTTGCCTGTGTCGTGTCCTGCTGGCGGCGAAGCCGCCATCCTGTCCGGCGCGCCAGCGCCGAACCCTGTTACCAATGCCGTTGGCTTTGTCGTTGACGATCCGTCCGCAGCGTCTACCGATCCGCCACCCGCGGATTCGTCCGAATGAAGCCCGTGTCCGTCCAGAAGCCGCGGTACTCCTCGTAGAGCGTCCAGCCATCGTTGTCCTCATCATCCGTCGAGAGGCTGTCGCGGATGCCGAACTCGCGATCCCACGCATCTGACGTCCGGTTCTGATTGTCATCCAGCGGGATGACCAGCCCGTGACGCCCAGTCCGCTCGTCGCGCGCGAGCAGCCCGAGGTCATCGCAACTCGCCTGCACCACGCCCCATGCGCCGGTATCGCGCGCGGCCACGCCGACCGTCAATTCACCCACGTAATTCTCAGTGTAGGCGTGCTGACCGTCGCCGGAGACTGTCACGCCGGGCATCTCCACGAAGTAGAGGTCCGGATCGGTCTCCTCGCCGAGGTCGTTGCAGGTCCCCGGATTTCGCGTCACGTCGCTCAGGTGGAAGTGGATGCGCCCCTTCGGCGGGTCGTTCTGTCCCTGCCGCGGCTTGATGCGCGCGGTGACGTACAGCGGACCTGCGGGGCCGAAGATGGTCGGGACCGCGTTCTCATCCGGCCGCACGAGTGGCGCGACTGCGGGCGGCTGAGCCGTCTGCCCGCCCTGCACGAGTGGCGCGACCGTCACGTCATCGTCGCCCGGCATGGGAGCGGGGATCCACTGCTCGTAAAGCGTGGGCGTTTCAGGCGCGATGGTCATCTCGCCCGGATCGCTCTTCGTCACGAAGCTCCAGCGTACTGTCATCTTGCCCGGCCAGAAGATGTCGTCGGGCCAGATCGGCTCCTCGCCCGGGTCCTGCCCCATAGTCTCCCACTGCTCGCGTGTCGCCCACATGCCGCCATGGAAGAAGGCCTTGAAGGTCGCGCTGCCCGAAGTCGCGCCGTTGGCGCTGGACGACTCGTAGTAGAACGGGCCGGCCCACGGCATCGCCGAGGGCCGGCCGCGCATTAGCTGCGCCCAGCGCGAGCCCGAGGTCCCATGCGGCGGGAGGCTGAAGAAGAGCGCGATGTCGTCCAGTTGCGAGCGATCGGGAGGATCTTCGTTGATCTTGCTGTCGCGCATCAGCGTGAGGTGGCTGATCTGACTGCGGCCGACATCCACCTGCCCGATCTGCATCTGAAAGGACGCCAGCTTCATGCTGCGGCTGAAGTGCAGGTTGACGATGTGGATCGGAGTGTTATCTGAAGGCCCCGTGTATCGCGTGACGTGGCGCTCGCGCCGCGGGGGCTCATACATGTGGCCGGGCGCATCCACGCCCTCAGCCCGCCGGAAGTACGTCTCGATGATCCGTCCCGCGGCCGTGGTGCTCGTCTGCTCATGGCCGTTCATGGTGGTGTATACCAGGCTGGCGGAGAGGTCGGCGCTGCACTTTGTCTCCCCACCGTCGTTGTCTTTCGGCAGCGCCATGTTGCCTGAGGCGCCGAAAGAGATCGTGACGGTCCCGGAGAAGTCCGCCAGCACCTGGTCGTCCGGGTAGAAGCTCCACGGTGAGACCGGCATCATCGAGGCCATCATCTCAAGCCCCTGCTGGGCGGCGTCAGGCCCCTGTGCCGCGACAGGTAGAGCAGCGTGCGCCATGATGATGAACACGAGAACAGACATGTTGCGGCCGACAGCCAACTTGAGCATACGTGGTCCTTCCCGGACGGAAGATGGACGGAGAGGCCGCCTGAGGCGTTAGGCACGGACCTCCGCTGTAGGTGCTGCGCTGAGTTCCCTGATCAAGCGGACTATTCCTCCTCGCAAATGGCATGCCATTCCCGCCCCGCGGCGCCGGGTACGATCGCGCCTGGGAGATCAGGTCGCGGGGAGGAATGACTTGTACTCAGAAGAAACTTCTGCGGCGCATGGAGCAGATAAGTGGAGCCACTCAAATCGCGTGGCGGCTGCAACTGAAGGACAGGTGCAGAATCGATGGCGAGCTTCGGGATAATTGACAACCACTGCCACTATCAGCTTCGGGACGGCTTCCTCGAGCAGATGCTCGAAGGCGCCACGGAGGCGGGCGTGGAGTGGCTGTGCCTCAACGGCGGCGGGGAGCGCTGGCGCCAGCATGGCAACGACGGGGTCATGGCCGCTGCTGACGCACATCCGGATCGCATCATTCCGGTGGCGTTCATACACCTCGGCGAGGAGACTGCCGAGGATGTTCGCGCCTGGCACAGCGCGGGCTTCCGGGCGCTTAAGACGCAGTACCCGCGAGACATGTACGATTCGGAGGAGTTCTTTCCGGTTTATGAGGCGGCGGAGGAGCTTCGAATGCCGATCCTCTTTCATACCGGCATCAGCGCCCGCTTCATTCCCGAGCACGACCGCTGGAACGTCTCCTCGCGCTTCATGATGCCGCTCACGCTGGATCGCATCGCCCGCTGCTTCCCGGACCTGACGATCTGGGGCGCGCATCTCGGCTATCCCGACACCTGGCATGCGGCCAGCCTCATGAAGATCCACCCCGGCATATACTTCGACATCTGCGGACTGCCTGCCAGTCAGCCGACGCTGCAGCCGTGGGACGAACTACTGCGCGATGAAGCGCACTGGGGCAAGCTTGTCATCGGATCTGAGGGGAACCCGCAGGGGTTCGCTCCGCTGCTGGATCGCTACCGTGGGCTGATGGACGAGCATGGTGTCAGCGCCGAGACGCAGCGCCGGGTGTTGCGCGACAATGTCGCTGAGGCGCTCGGGATCGAGTGAGGCCGACTGTCAGTGCGCATGGCGGCTACGTCCCGTTGTGGCCGTACTGACGCCCCGGGCAGCGCGCAGTTGCCGACCATTCGTGCTCGGCAAGCGCCCACACATGATCAGGAAGAAGTCTTGTCTGGCGCGCTAATGACGATCAAGTCGCGAAGCCATCGCTGCATGAACTCTTCCCGCTCGTAGCGCATCTGACCACACAGCGGATCGCCGACGATCACCTCATCCCCTTCGACTGCCAGCAACACCGCCGCATGGGCGACGGTCGGGGTCAGCTTCCAGCCGATCAGCGCGGGGCCGGGGATGTCGTCGAGGTCCTCCCAACTCGCCGGCTTAATCGCTTGCGCCTCGAGACCAACCCGATGGAGCGCGCGCAGCATTCCGCGAGTGCTCGTCCCGCGCAGAGGCGCGGTGACGGCCAGTTCGGCCATCTGCCGCTCAGAGGCGGGGACACCATGCAGCCGCGTAGCCCACGCGAGTGCCGCCGCCCCGCAGGACCAGCCGGTGGATTGCGTCACCTCCGCCGGGCCGTCGGTGGCTCCGCTCAGCTCATCCGCGAAGAGCGGCAGCGGGATGGGCGCCGCCAACTCCGCGAGGGCATACATCGCGAAGATGGCGACGATGACGGTCACGAGTCTGCGCATCGTCTCACGTTCGAGGCGCCGGATGCACAGGGACAGCAGCATCACGATCGCGACGTAGAGCGGCAGTCGGTCGAAGAAGATCGCGTCATCCCAGGTGATGAGCCGCAGGGCGAGGTAGGTGCGTTCGTAGCCGTAGAACCACGCGCCGATCACGACGAGACAGGCGGCGACCGCCGGCAGGAATCGCCGGTCGGTCGCCGCCAGCCATGAGGCGCTGCGCCAGGCGCTCAACAGCAGCGCAGCGCCCGCGAGCGTCGCAAGGATCGCCAGTCGTCTCGCCCGCTACTTCCTGTGCGCCATCCACCTCACTGCGCTGAGGAAGACATCGCGCTCGGTGCCCTCAGCCGTCACGGTGCCTGAGACGTCGCTGAGGATGATCTGCCCGTCGTAGATCACGCGGCCCTTGCCCTGCTGACCGGCCACCATCACCGGGTCGCCGCCGGTGTCCTTGAGGATGACGACGCCCTTGCGGCCGGGTTTGACGGTGAAGTGGTCGTAGTAGACGTGCTGGTAGGTCTGACCGGCTGCGAGTCCCTCAGTGATCGGATGGTCGCCGGCGACCACCACGTCGTATGCATCCGGGCGATCGATGGAGCCCGCGCCGATCAGCGGGAAGGTGACCTCCATCCCGAACTCAGCGCGATCGTGCCCAACCTGGTGGTGGCCGAACATGACGCCGCCACCGGCTTCCTCCACGTAGCGCTTGAGCACCTCGAAGTACTCGTAGCGGCTCACGCTGCGCCCGCTGGAAGCCTGCGGGTAGAGCAGCACCTCGTACTTCACGAGGTTCGACAGGCTCAGGTCATTGATGAACTCCGCGACGACGCCATCATCGGTCTTCAGCGTCTCCATCCAGCCCTGGTGCCCGATTGCGGTGCCGCCATCGCCGCTTGGATCGTAGATCGCCACTCGCACCGGACCCTCGTGGGAGATCGGCTCGAACTGCAGTTGCGCATCCTGCCATCGGCGAATGACCGCCTCGAGTGACTCGCGCATCCGCGGGAAGTCGGCATCGGTGCCGGGGATGGCCGGGAAGATGCCGTTTGCGGCCTGTCGGTGGAATTTCACGTCATACGCGCGCATCGTGGAGGTGATCTCCATCACCCGTGCCATCTTCTCAAGGCCCGCGTCCAGCGCGTGCAGCCCCTCCGCGACCTGCCGCTCCAACTCCGTCCCGTCACCATTCGCCAGCGCCTTCTGCGCCTGCAGCAGGTGGTAATGTGCCCGGGCATACGCGCCGAGGCAGTTGGTGCGGCGCAGATAGTAGACGAAGAGGCGCTCGCCCATCTCGTCCATCTCCGCGAGCTGTTCGGTGCCAAGGAGGGTCTCCAGTGCCGCTGCCGCTGCCTCGCAGCCCTCCGCCTGCCCCAGCATCTGCTCGGGTGTAAGCTCCAGCGGCTCAAGCCCCGTGCGGCGGCGCGACTTGTTCACATCGTTGAGCAGCCGCGACGGGTTGACGATCATCGCCGGTATGACGCCCTTGTTGTACACCTCGTGCATCACCGGCCCGACCTCCGGCCCCCACATGTGCCGGCAGGCAAGCTCGCCCCAGCGCTCAACTACCACCTCAGGCTCATCATTGTCCTTGCGGAAGTCGTAGTAGTTGCCGCTGAAGTCCTCGGCGCCCTCAGAATCACTGTTCCATGCGAACTGGCAGGCGATCAGGCGGTTGATGTAGTTCGGGAAGTTGCGGTCTATCCGCACCGCCATGATGTCGCCGGGATGGTCGTAGTAGTTTGTCGGGATGTAGCGCAGCGTGGTGATCAGCCAGCCAGCATCCACCCAGCCGGAGGCGAGCTTGTACCAGTAGTACATGGGCATCTCCCCGAATGACTCACGGAAGACGTCCATGTACTGCGGCTCGCCAAGCCAGACGCAGATGCCCGCGTCCTTCGGCAGCTTCGGCCCCAGGTCCGCCCAGTAGTCGCGCCCTGCGGCGTTGAACTGCTCCCGCGTCATATCCGGGTAGATGGGTTTGAGCATATCCCAGTCGAGATACTGCGCGTTGTAGGGGTAGATCACGAAGACGACCTTCATGTCAGGGTTGATGCGCTTGATCTCTTCGTAGAAGATGTTGAAGACATGCGCATCGGCGGAGGCACGGTCATTGCCCCAGCGGGCGCGATCCGCCTCCGAGCGGTTCTCCCACATCTCGGGGTTGACAGGCCCGCCGCCATCGGGGCAGTGCAGCACGACGACGCCCAAGTTAAGTTTCTCATACACTTCACCGATCTCTCGGGCGCGCTTGCGGAGCAGTTCGTCATCGCTCCAGGTGAAGTAGAGGTTGCGGGTGTGCATCATGCCCTCGAAACGAGGATCACCGGCGTCACGCTCATCGTAGCCGACATGCGTGCTCTGATACTCCTCCCCGATGATGCCGCGCTGGCGGGCGTAGGCATTAAGTTGGGTCACCCAGCGAGCATCAATCCAGTCCATGGCATCCTCACGGCCATACAGAAAGTCGCCCATGAAGTTGAGCTTGGCGCGCAGCATCCAGTCAACCTGCTGCTTCAGTGCGTCCACGTACTCATCGTCCTTCAAGCCGTAGGCGGGATAGCTGCTCTTTGCCTGCTGCAGGCAGGTTGTTCCGCGCCACTTAAAGTCGGGCCAGTCGCGGACGGATGCCTCCGCAGCCGCAACTCCGTTGTCGCCACCCTCCATCAGGTAGCGCATCGTGACGGCGGCATAGAGCGCGCCCTGCGGATCGCTGCCAAGCAGCGCGATCACACGCGAGCCGCGGAAGCGCACGAACTCCACTACGTACCCCTGCTCGCCGGGATCATCGCGCGTGATGTCGATGTCACACTCAGCAATGATCGCCTCGGCAAGATCACTGCCGTAGCACTTGCTGATGACGATCGAGATCGCCTGCGAATCCAGCGCCGCCGGATCGTCTGACTCAATCACCGGCAGCGGAGCGGCGCCAAGTTCGCCCATCCGCTGGTTGATCTCCTCAGCGCTGATCATCGCCTGCGGCTGGCGTGGCGGAACGATTATCTGCGCCTGCGTCCGCTCGCCGAGCGACAATATCCAGCGCTCTTCGCTCACATCAATCTTCTTGGGCGTGGGAATCATGTCTTCCCAGGTGCTCGTCGTCGCAGCCCATGCCGTGCCTGCCACTGCGAGAATCGAGAGGATCGCTATCAGCTTTCGCATCTTTGGGCCTCCTGTTGTTGTCAGTCACTTCCACCCAACCACGTCAGAGCGTTTGATAGAAGCTGCATCTCACCGCCCACCGGCGCGACTTCGCCGCTGTCGGCGCCGAGTCCCGTCGCCATGCCCCATGCGACATATCTCCCGACACCCACCTCACCCGCTACCACCACCGGAGTTCCCGCCTCATTCGCCGCCACCACTACTCCATCCTCTCCCGGCCGGACCGTAACGTGATCGTAGTAGCTGTGAATGAACTGCTCGCCTGCGCTCATTCCGCGCAGGAGCGGATGGCCTTCCGCCATCCGAAGCCCCGTCTCGCGCAAAGCTTCCAGTCCAACAGCCACCTCCGGGAAAAGCGCCTCCCAGCCACGCGTCCCCACCACATCATGCGTTACCAGCAGCCCACCTCCTCTGCGGACGAACTCCCGCAGCGCAGCAGCGTCATCGGCGGACAATGCCACTGCGCCATCGCGTAGTTGCGGCAGCACTACCACATCGCAGGCGCTAAGGAACTGATCGTCAAGCCGGTGCAGCGGCAACGCCTCAATGCCCGCCGCATCCGCCAGACCACTCAGAATGCCCTCGCTCCCGTAGCCGCCGCTCACGACGCCAACATGCAGCGCGTCGGTCGTGAAACGCGGAGCCTCCAGCCGCTGCAGCAGTTCGGCGTGCTGCTCTTCGCTCAACACAGTGATCGGCAGGCTGCGCAGCAGGAACGGCTCCTCATGGCCGTCCGCATAGACCACCTCGCCGCGCGCAATCAGGCTGTATATGCCCGGCTCCCGCGGAAGCCCCGCCGTTAGCTCAAGCGTTCGCCCATCGGCGCTACCATAGCGCGCAAGCTCAACCTGCTCGCCACCGCGGGCGGGCATGATGGTCGGCTGTGCGGTGATCTGCTGGACGGCTTCGCCCGTGGCTGTGAGTTTGATCGTCACGGCGACCTCGGCATCCGGCACGTACGTTCGCTCCGCCGCCCCGGCGACTGAGGCGGGGTAGCTGAAGAGGGCGGAGGCGGCCTGAACGTGATGAGGGAGGCGATCCACCGGCCCGTAGGTCGCGCCCTTGCCGATTGCGTCGATCAACTCTGACGAGAACGCGCTGAGGGCGAAGATGAGGAAGCCGTCCGCGCCAAGCTCCCGTGTGCGCATGATCTGCTGCGACAGATTCGCGGCGCTCGCCGAGCGCGTCTGACTGACGCCGATACCGGCGTAGACCGGCAGCGCTCCGCCCACTGCGCCCATCTGCGGCTCAAGCTTCGCCACGAACTGCTCAACGCTACCTGTGTAGTCCATCGGGCAGAGGAAGTCGAGGTAGCCCTCATGCGACCAGGTGATCCAGTCCTGCGCGTCGCTCTCCACGGCGCCGCTGAGGCTTGCGCGCGCGGCCAGTGAGATCCGCAGATCGGGCTTGATCGTCGCCAGCCTCTCCCGTATCTCCGCCACGAGACTCGTCAGCAGATGCCGCCGCCAGTCGCGGTAGCGCGCGAGATGCCCCCCGCCCTCCCAGCAGTCCGCGGGCCAGTTCGCGACCTCAACCCCCGCCCATGCCTCGAACTGCTCACGGCAGCGATCGCAGTAGCAGTAGCGGCTTGACGGGTAACGCATGAAGTCGTAGTGAATTCCGTCCACGGCGAAGTTGCGCGCCATCTCCTCCATCGCCGCGATCTCAAGCTGCCGGTTCCGCTCATCCGAGGGGTCCAACCAGCGGCGACTCCAGCGGTAATTCTGATCCTGCTCCTCCTGCCCCATCGCCTGCTCGACTGAGAGCACATAGCGGCCCTCCTCGAAGAAGCGCTCAGAAACGCCTTCCGCGGCGCGGTAGACCTGCCAGTTGCCCCGCCACGGATGAACCTCGATGCCGTTGCGATGCGCGGACTCGATGCACTCGCTCAAGTGATCGCGCTCGGTGATCTGCGGCAGCACCTCGCTCGGGTATGCCGCCGCGCCGGGGGTGCACATGTTCGGGAAGACCGCGTTGAAGTTCGCGGCACGCAGCCGCTGCATCAACGCGTCCCAGTCCATGTCATCTTGCGGGAAGCCCATCCACACGCCGCGAAGCTCATGCGGCCGCGATGGGAAGCTTGCCGCGACTGCCTGTTGGGCGCCCGCAGCCGCCTCAGTCGCCCGCGACAGCGCCTCAGCGTACTGCTGCTGACCGAGCGCCTCCCGCGCCTGCTTGGCCCGCAGCGCCGCTTCGGCCGCCATCGCACCAGCCTGCGGGTGCTCGCGCAGATCAGCCACCAGTGCATCGAAACTCTCAAACTCTGTATCAACCACGCCGCCGCCGAGGGCTCCCTCGACTGCGCGCTCCCATGTACCGGGGACGAAGTGCCCGATCGTCGCGAGCAGCAGGTGCTGCTGAGCCGCGCCATCCGCCTCGCGCCAGAGCACATGCGCCACCCAGACGGAATGATCGGTCATCACCACCGCCGGAGTGCCGGTGCTCTTTCCCTCCGCATCGAGCCAGTCCGCCAGCACCCGCGCACCCTCAGTCAACTCCGTCGCCTGATAGCAGCTTCGCGACTCCTGCCGCACCTGTGCCGGAAATCCCGGCGGGGCATCTGCGGCAAACTGCATCGTTTGAAGCTGTCCCTCATATTCATTGCGCCGGTAGGTCAGCTTGCGCATGCCCAGCATCTCCTGAAGCGGCTCCCGCACGGTGAAGAACCACAGCACGTTGCCGCCGCCGTCAACGTAGTCGAGGATCGCCTGCGTGTGTTCGGGGTTCGTCTCGGTGGCGTAGGGGAAGATCGCCAGCAGATGCCCCTCCAACGCCCCGTTGACTATCTGCTCATCAGTGACTATGTCGTAGTCGATAGCGCTCAGATCGAGGCCTCGCTTGACTACTTCGTAGTAGGTGTCGATCCCGGCCTCGGGGTGCTTCTCCAGCGAGAATGTCGCGTGGACCAGAGCCACGTCGGCCGCGTCTACCGTGGCGACCGCCGACAGCGCCGCAAGGATCAACATCCATCGCTGCATAATCAGTCCTCCTCGGGAGCGACGAACACTCGTGGGATCTCCGGATTGACACTCGTGCGCCTCACCGGCAGCACCACATCATCTCCCAGTGCGGCTTCCGGCAGATCAGTCACATCCACCACGCAGTGATCCATCGCAATGCGGCCGACGATCGGCGCCTCCCGCCCGCGAACGCGCACCACGGGCAAGTGCTTCGGATTCCCCCACGCCCCGGCGGTGCGTGAGAGGAAGCCCTTCACCGCCGTCTGCGGCCGTTCAGCCAGGCTCTGCGGCAGCATCCCGAGACCGTGCGAATACCCTACCGGCACAGTCGCCAGCAGCGTCTCGCGCCGCGCCCGGAACTCCCCGCCGTAGCCGATCTTCGCGCCGACCCCAACGCTTCCAAGGTGCAGAATGCGGCTGCGAAGCTCGAACGCGTCTCGCAGGTCGAGGTCGCGACGCTTCACGTGCGCCGGGTACTGCCCGTAGAGCAGCGTGCCCACGCGAACCATGCCGAGGTGAGCCTCCGGCTCCTCCAGCGTCAATGCGCTCGCCGCACAATGCGCAATCAACTCCCGCCGATCCGCCGCTGCCAGGAGGTCGTTAGCCAGCGCGCCGAACATCCGCGCCGACACTCCCGAGCGGAACAGGTCCAGCCCATCCGCCATCGCTCCCGAACCAGGAGGCCCGTAGTGCGTGTACAACCCCGTCACCGTGACGCCGAGGCCAGCAGCAGTATCAATGATATCAATCGCAGGCTCATCGCCGGGCATCCGGGACAGCCCGGTGTCAACGTAAACGTGTGCGCGAGCGCTTGTTCCAACCGCCTCCGCAGCCTCATGCAGCCACGTCACATGCGCGGTGCAGGCGACGGTGGCCGTCAGGTGGGCCTCCACCAGCGCCTCGCACTCCTCCCGCACCGCAGGCATGAAGACGAGGATGGGCGCGGTGATCCCGGCCTCTCTGAGCGCAACTCCCTCGGCCACCGAGCTTACTCCCAGCCACTCAGCGCCTGCGCCGATGAAGGTCTCGGCTGCTCCGATCAGCCCATGGCCGTACGCATTCGCCTTTACAACCGCCATCATGCGCGTACCCTTTTTCAGGCGTGAAAGCACCTGCCGCGCGTTATGCCGCAGCGCCTCCGCGTCAATCATCACTCGCGTCGCATGGCGCGTCCGGTCCTGTTCATTCATCCTGCGCTCTCTGCCCTCCAACCGACTGCAGCGACTGCACTGCCTCGACCGCAAGCACCAGCAGTGCAAGCAGCGCAACCAACGATGACAGATCCGTCAGCCCGGGCCCGATCCGCCGCAGGTATTCATCGAGGTGGTCGAACGCCACTACTCCCGTCGCCAGGGGAGACAGGGCCTCGCGCGCCTCATTCGCTCCCATGCGCGCCGGATCTGACTCAGCAGGGTCGAGATTGACTGCGAAGGCCGCAATCTCCTCCCCGCCGGATAGAACGCGCCATGCCCCTCGCGTCTGCGGTACGAAGCGCCACTGCCCGCCCTCAAGTGGCACAGCCGCCTCAGCACCATCCTCAGCGATCATCACGAGCTCACGGGCGGTGTCCGGCAGATCTCCCACTGTCAATTCACCAGGCGCGCCTGCCATGATCGTCTGCGCCGCGCCTGCCGATAGATGCAGCACCAGGCGATGCATCAGCGGCGGGAACTCCGGCAGTGACACGAGGTCCGACCACCGCTCATCCGGCGCGGTGGCGAAGAGCAGCGAGCGGCCGCGGCCGGTCGTGCCCTCAAGCAGCGCGGGGGTGCCATCATCGTAGCGCGCAAGCACGACTACCCCGTCACGTGACCCGGCCTTCACCGCGGGCACCCTCATGAAGCGAGCCGCGCCGAGGTCTCCCTCGCCCGGTCGTGCGAATGCGGCCAGTGGTGGACGATCCGTCGCAAGCTCAGCCAGCGCTGCGCCATCCTCGCGCCGCGTCACCTCTCCCAACGAAACACCCGACAGGCCGACCACCTGCAGAACCTCAGCGCTCACCGGGCCGGTCGTCAGCAGCAGCACGCCTGTCCCCGCTCGGACCACTTCGGCCAGCGCCTGCGTATCTCCCGGCCGCAGCGCCGATGCATCGGCCACGATGATGGCGTCCCAGGCGGCTTGCGGCAGGCCGCCGATGCTTCCGGCCGGCGATACAGCCATGGTTGACCGCTGATCGCCCTCCGCGAACGGATCCAGCGCCGCCCGGATGAAGAGTGTCTCCTCCGCGTCGCCGATGACCGCCACGCGCAGACGATCGCGCACAAGCGCAGCGTACAGGCGCTTGTCATCCACGCGCAGCTTGTCCGGCGGGAGGCTCGCCTGGCAGACGAGCAGGCCGGATGCAGGCGCCGAGAGCTCCACCTGCGCCAGCGAGAGGCTGTCCGCACGAAGCTCAATCCCAACTCCCGCGGTCTCCTCGGCCGCCTCAACAGTCAGCGCTACCTGACCCGGCCCCTCACCCCACGTCCGCGCCGTTGCAGCCAACTGCACCGGCCGACCGCGCAGATGTACCACCTGCTCGGGCTGCAGATCGATGATCGCGGAGTTGCCGCCCATCGCGGCCCCGACATCAATCAGCACGACCTGCGCGACACCTCCGGCGTGCGACGGCAGGCGCCCCACAGACGTCGCCTGCATATCCGTCAGCACAAATGCCCTCGCGGGCGGCTCGCCTGCCTCGCTCAGCGCCTGCAGCGCACCGGCAATGTCCACCCGCTCGTCGCCGAGCCTCGCCGACACGAGCAGCCCTCGCGCCTCCGACGCCGGGATCGCCGACGCGGCAAGCGGCTTCAGCGTCGCCCCGGCGGTAGCAGGCACCACCACGCCACCGGGCCCCAGAGTGTCCGCGATGGCCGCTGCAGCCCTCCGCGCGCGATCGATCGGGCGATCATCCCCCACCTCGGCTCCCATGCTGGGCGAGGTGTCGATCACGATTGCGCTTGCGCCAAGAGGCCTGCCCAGCAAGCTCAGCGGCGCGCGATCTGTAGCCGGGAGGCTCAGCATCAACGCCAGCAGCAGGATCGCGAGGCAGCGGAGGATCAGCGAGACAAGGCGGCGCAGGCGCGTGGAGGCGTTGCGCTGCTGCTGTGCCGCGCGCAGGAGCATCAGCGACGGGAAGCGCACCAGTCGGGGCCGCGGACGCCCGAAGAGATGCACGAGGATCGGCACGGCGATTCCGGCCGCCGCGAGAAGCTGCAGAGGGGTAAGCAGCGTCATTCGCTACCCCTCTCCATCTCCGCACCATGGCTCCCGGCCAGCGACCGAGAGGATAGCGGCCGAGAGCGTGGCAATGCAGCAGAGGAGGTGCAGCAGCGGCGGGCCCTTGCGTCTCTTCATGTGCCCATCTCCTCGAAAGGTTCGCGCGTTCCGCAGATCATGACGTATCAGGCTATTGCGCCCGCCAGCGGTAGCTCAAAGACGAAGTGAACGCCTTCGTCGTTAGTAGAGACAGACAGCGTCCCGCCGATCATGTCGGCCAGCGTGGCGCACAGAGGTAGACCAAGCAGCGGCGGCGCAAGTGCCTCTCTCCCCTCTTCCTCGGAAACCGCCTCAAGCGGTTGAGGCCCCGGAACTCGCTTCAGCGCGGGGCCCGCGTCGGTGACCTGCATCAGCAGGGCATCCTCGGCCCGTCGCAGAGAGAGCTTCACCGTATCTCCGCTCTTACTGCGATCGACGCTGGCGAGCAGCAGGTGATAGATCAACTGCTTGAGGGGACGCTCCTCTACGTTCACCAGGGGAAGGTCGTCAGGGAGGTCCGTCTCGATCCTGATGTCCTCCCGTCGCGCCTGCCCCGCAAGCAGATTCTCCAGACGCCGGACCAGTTCGGCCACCGACACCGGATGCGCGTCTTCAAGGCCGTAGTAGCTGCGGCTGCGGCCGACGTCTATGATGTCGTTGATAAGGTCCAGGATGCGCTCACCGCCGATGTGACACTCCTGTGCCGCATCAAGCTGGGCCTCCGGCATCTCGCCCAGCGTTCCCGTGGTCAGCAGTTCTGAAAAGCCCATGACGACGTTGAGGGGGGTACGCAACTCGTGGCTGATGTTGGACATCAGCCGCTCCTGCACACGGGTGAACTCAACCACCGTCGCATCCACACCGCCCTCTGCGAAGGCCACGACAACTGCCCCCGGTGCGATCGCCGCGTCAGTGCGCCCCATCAGGTGCATGTTGCGAAGGCGGCCTGAATCGTCGTATACGCTGCATCGGTCGACCTCCCCGGCGCCATCCCTGACGGCTGCTTCAACGACGCCGCGACACTTCTCGCCCGTGTCACTCCCGAGCAGGTCCACCAGATTGCGATCATCCGCAAACCGTGTTTCGCCCAGCAGTGCGCGCGCGGCCTCGTTTGCCGCCAGCACCTCGAGCGTCTCCGGACTAACGGCGATCGCGGGGAGGAAACTCATCCTCACCACATCCTCCAGATGCATGCAGGTGGGTGCACGCTCATCGGGGGCAACCGCTGCCAACAGCACCAGTATCAAAGCGGTCGCGGCGGTAAGAATGATCGGGAAGCCCACGAGGGCCGCGGGGCGGATGTTGAGAATCTGACCGGTCGCCGACAACACGAGCATCAGCGCGAGGAGCACTGCCACCGCGTAGAGCAGTGGCTTTCTGTCTCTCGCGCTCATGCTGCGTCCGGTTCCGGTACGAGGTAGCTGCTCTGCCACTCTACTCTCTCCTCCCGACTCGTCCCCCGGGTGAACCTCCGCCAACTGGACGAGCGGTCAACTCGAACGAACATATTCAACTCTCCGCGCCCTGTCTCCTTTGTTCACGAAATCGTGCGCAGATCACCGCGACAGCATCCGGCGGAAGTCGTGGCCCAGTAACCTGAGGCGAAACCCCAACCGAAGCAGGCCGAGCGCCATCCAGTAGCTCCACCACGAGATGCGGCCGCGGTAGTGCTTGCGGTAGAAGAACTCGAAGCTGCGGTGCGACTCGACGATCATACGCCGACGCGCCTGCCTGGTGGACGCGCCGCCAACGTGCACCATCGACGCGCCCGGCGTATACCAGACCTCCCACCCGGCCTCCCACAGACGCTTGCACAGGTCTACGTCATTGAAGAAGATCGGGAAGTCCTCGTCCATGCCGCCGACCTGCTCCAATGCCTCGCCACGCAGCAGCAACGCGGACGCCATCGGCTGATCCACCGGGCGCTCGTCGTCATAGTCCCACCACGTCATGCGGTACTTTCCGAAGCGGCGGCTGCGCGGGAAGAGCCGGCTCAGTCCCAGCGCCTCGTACAACACCACATCAGGTGTCGGGAAGCTCCGGCAGCTCGCCTGCGTACTCCCGTCCATCAGCACCAGCCGCGGCGCAACCGCCCCGACCTGCGGCCTGTCGTCGAGCAGACCTGCCAGCGTATCCAGCGCGCCCTCCAGCACCACGATGTCCGGGTTGAGCAGCAACACGTCTCTACCCGCCGCCAGTGCAATGCCCTGGTTGTTGCCGGCCGCATACCCGCGGTTCTCCTCGTTGGCGATCAACGAAACGTCCGGGTGGTCGTCGCGCACCATCTCTGCCGTGCCGTCTGTGGAGGCATTGTCCACCACGATGACCTCGCGTGTAACCGCGTCCGGAATCGCCCTGATGCTCACCAGGCAGGCATCGAGCAGATCGCGAGTGTTCCACGAGACGATGACGATCGAGAGGTCCGGCCAGGCTTCGGTCACTGCACCTCCACCGCCCGCTCATAGCCGGCCACGGTGCGCCGCGCGGTCTCCTGCCAGTCAAAAAGCCGAAGCCGCTCAAACCCTCTGCGCACAAGCTCATCGCGCAGCGTCGGCTCGTTCAGCACCCGCAGAATCGCCCCCGCGATGCCCTCCTCATCTCGCGGATTGACCAGCAGTGCGGCATCACCGGCGATCTCCGGAAGCGCTGACTCGTCGGAAGTCACCACCGGAGTGCCGCAGGCGAATGCCTCCAACACCGGGATTCCGAAGCCCTCCAGCAGCGATGGAAAGAGCAGCAGGTCCGCACCGGCATAAAGCGCCGGGAGGTCCTCATCCGGCACATAACCCAGCGGTAGCACGTCCTCGCCCGCCTCGGCAATCGCCCGCTCAGTCTCGGTGGCACGCCATCCGGCCTTGCCGGCCAGCACCAGGCGATGCGGGAGGGCCCCACTCTGCTTCGCGGACACAAAGGCCGCGACCGTTCGCGGCAGGTTCTTCCTTGGCTGGCGCACACCCACGAAGAGCACGTAGGGGCGGCTCAGACCATGGGCGGCCAGCACCCGCTCGACCGCCGCCTCATCCGGCGCGGTGAAAGCCGGCGGCAACGCGTTGTACGTCACGGAGACCCGCTCCGGCGGCACGCCGTAGCTTGAGATCACACCGGCGCGGGTGAACTCAGAGACCGCGAACACATGCCGCGCGACCGAGAGGGTGGATCTGAGCCCCAGGTCGAGCAGCAGGCGGTCCTTGAGCGGAAACCACTCCGGATGCAGCCTGAAGCTGATGTCATGCACCGTCGTGACCAGCGCGGGCCTCCTGATGCGCGGGCCGTTGTACTGCACGTGGAGCACATCGATTCCGTCCTCTTTCGCCGCGCGGGGAAGCGCCTGCAATGTCCAGAGGCGGCCGTGAGGGGCCCCGAGTACGTGGACTGACCAGCCTGGGTCCAGAGCATTCTCCGCTGCACAGGAAAGCTGCTCCGGTGGCTCCTGATCGAAGTAGAGCACGAACTCATGCGACACCGTGCCCCCCCGTCGCAGCCGTGCGAGACCGTCTATCAGCCCGAGGGTGTAACTCCTGTCGCCCGTCTTGGGGTAAGAGATAGCGCGTGCGTCAATCCCGATACGCAGGCGCCGGTCGCTCATGACAGCCCCCCCCGGCGTCGCTCGCGCCACGTCTCCTCCATCGCCGCCGCACGTTCGGCGACGCGGAAGTGAGTCTCATAGCTCGACACGAACGCCTCCCGCTCCCCCAGCACCGGACCCATGATGGTCCAGAAGCTGCCGCGGATCAGCGCCCCCCACGCCACCAGCAGCCGCACAGCCACCTCCTGCAGATGGCCGTAGTTCTTGCCGAAGTAGCGGAACATAGAGCGGTGCGACGCGATGATCCGTTCCCGAGACGCGTCGGCCCAGCTCCCCGCTTCATGATGCACAATCTCGGCGCCGGGGAGATACCACCGCTCAAACTCAGCCTGGGCAAGCCGGTAACACCAATCCACATCCTCCGCATACATGAAGAAGCCCTCGTCCAGACCGCCCACTCGCTCCCAAACATCCCGCCGCACGGCGATGCAAGCGCCGGAGAGCCAATCCACGCGCCGCGGCTGGCTGTGATCCCACCACGTCATATCGTACGCGCCGAAAGTGCGGGAGGCCGGGAAGGCACGGTGCAGCCCCAGTTGGCGTATCAGCGTCTGCCACAGCGTCGGGAAGAGGTGGCAGGTCATCTGCAGCCCTCCCTCGGGATCGAAGATCGCGGGGCCGACCGCCCCCGCCTCAGGGCGTTCCCCCAGGAAGGCCACGAGCTGCTGCACAGCCCCCTCGCGTAGCGTCGTATCCGGGTTCAGCATCATCAGCACTTCGCCGCCCGCCGCGGCCATAGCCGCATTTGTCCCGGCGGCGAACCCGCGGTTGTCCTCGAAAGCGAGCAGGCGCACCCGCGGGAAATCAGCCCGCAGCATCTCAACGGTGCCGTCGGAGGAGGCGTTGTCGGCGACGATCACCTCGACCTCCAGCCCGGCGACGTGCTCGAATATGCTGCGCAGGCACTCCACCAGCAGTTCCTTGCAGTTGTAAGAGACGATGCAGAGCGACAGGTCGGTCTTCACTTGCGCCTCCAACGATCCTCAGCTCTCCCGCCGGGCGATCTGCTCAATGATAGCGTCGCATATCTCCCGCACTGCACCATGCCCGCCCGGGCGTCTCGTGACCCAGTCCGCCTGCTCTCGCACCACGTCCACCGCATCCGCTACCGCCACTCCGAGGCCGACCATGTGCAGCGCCGGGAGGTCCGTGATGTCATCGCCGATGTACACGGCGCTCTCCGCCGCGATGCCGGTCATCTCCAGCACCTCGTTCACCGCTGTCTCCTTGTCCATGCGCCCCAGCACCACGTGCCCGATGCGCAGCACGTCGCAACGCGCGGCGCTGATCGCCGATCGATCGCCGCTGACGACAGCCGTCGGGAAGCCCAACTCCGCCAGTCGCACCACCCCCAGCCCGTCCTTCACATCGAAGCGCTTCATCGCCTGACCCTCGGCGCTGAAGTACATCCCGCCGTCGGTCAGCACGCCATCTATGTCAAGCAGAAGTATCCGTACCGGATCGGGGAGCGGCACCCGGTCGGCCTGAGCACCCGTCATCACGTCTCGCCTCCATCAGTCAGACAGAAGATCAGCAGCAGCGGCACTCCCTGTTCCTGTACGACGCCACAGGGCTCCCGCGTCTGCAGTAGCCTCCGCGAATCGTCAGTGAACTCCGTCTCCTTGTTTTGAAACAGCGCGTAATCCGCAGTCGCGAGTGCATCCGAGCCGGCGGTGGTGCGGATGTCCGTCCTGAGCAGGCCAAGCTCCTGATACACGCGCATCGTGGCCTCAACACCCGGCGGTTCGATCCAGACCACCGCCCCCGGCGGGGCGTGCTCATTGAGCCACAACGCCCCATCAAGATACGTCTCGCCCCAGTACGTCGGCTCCATGCCCGCCTGCGCCGCCCCACTCAGCCCGCCGATCAGCGGGCCGTAGTAGCTCAGTTGATGCGGGTGATACGCAAGCACGTCACGTAGCGGCAGCGCCAGTGCCACGAGGACCACCAGCGCGGCGGCGATCCGTGGCGTTGCTTCGCCCAGCGCCGCACCCCGTTCCTCCAGCTTAAGCGCCACCCACCGCGCCATCCAGCCTATCCCGACTCCCGCTGCCAGCGCCAGCAGCGGGAAGATCGGCTGGAACAGCCGCACGCCATTGTACTTGGGCGTGCCGGGGAGCGAATTGAGCACGAGATTCACCAGCAGCGCCCAGCCGACGAGGGCCGCCAATGCCCTCCTGCACTGGCCTCCATCGGCCCAGCGGGAGCGCCAGTCGGCGCCCTCTACCTCGCCGTGAGGTTCGCGCACCATCCGCACCGCACCTCCGACGGCGGCGATGAGCGTCACCACCGGCGTTGTGATTGCCGTCATCACGATCGGATAGTGCCACGGCGCGGGCGCGAGCCGCTGTCCAAAGTAAGTCACGTGAATCTGCCAGTGCCGCGCGTGGAAGGCCATGTACGCCCCGAGGCGGCTGATCGTGTCGTACCACAGCCACGGCCATGTTGCCATGAAGCTCAGCGGACCGAGCGTGACACCGCACGCAAGTGCGGGCAGCAGCGCGTCACGCGCGTAGAGCGCCAGCCACGGGAGCACTATCACCGGCACGAAGAACGCGTTCACCTTGATGCTCAGCGCCACGCCCCACACTGCCGCGCCTGCCGCCGCCCACCACCAACTTCGCTCGCGCGCGCACAGGTAGAAGAAATGCAGTGAGATGAAAGTCGCCGCCATGACGGGAGCATCCAGCGCGAAAAGATGCGCGTGCGCGAAGGTGCGCGGCAGAGTAATCAGCGCCCCGACCGCAGCAATGCCCTCGAGCCGCCCCCACAGCGGCGCCACCAGCACGTAGAGACTCGCGCACAGCAGCCCCACCAGCAGATGCGTGCCGAACCGCAGCGCCGCGAGCGGCGAGAGCCAACTCGCCACGAGGGGCGTCGTGACCGCCCCCCAGAGCTTGAGAAAGCCGGGCTGCTGCTCGCTGCGCGCGTCCCAGAAGCGGCTGACGCCATCGCGGCTCAGCGCCTCCCCCGGGTCAATCCGCAGCAGCCGCAGCCACGCGGACGCCTCCTGCATCCGCGACATGTACACCGGTTCGTCGTAACCGAGGCCGTAGCTGTGCGCGGTGGTGGCAAGCAGGATCGTGACGAGCGCGAAGACAAGCAGCGCCTCGAGCCCGCGCATCACCGCCGGTGTCATCCTCTTCGTCTCCCCACCAGCACAACTCCGATCAGCGCACCGAGCGCCCCCAGAGCCAACAGGCTCATGAAGCTGCCGACGCGGAACGCTGCGGGAAGGTACACAAACTGCACCTCACGAGCGCCGTCCGGCAGATGCACGGCGCGCCGAACCAGATCGGCGGCGATCAGCGGCGCCTCGACTCCATCGGCATACGCGCGCCAACCCGGATAGGCCACATCCGCCAGCACCAGCCATCCCCCGGAAGGCATCTCACCCTCCACTCGCACCGCGTTAGCCTCATATGCTGCGACACGCACCTCACCCTCGTGGGTCGGCGCTTCATCCGCGGTGCCGAGCAGGTGGATCGTCATCGGGTCTGCATCTTCCGAAGTGATTGCCCGGAAGATCGCGTCATCATCAGCCGCACCGACCGCCCGCCGCGCCAGGAACGCCCTCGGCGCCGCCTCTTCGTTCGCGTACATCAGCGTCTCATAGCGGCCCTGCAGCCGCCATCCGGATTCATCAATCTCCACCATGGAGGCCAGCCAGCCCACCGCCATGAGGTCAAGCACCGGATGCCGCGGATCCACCTGCGCGAAGTCGAAGCGCTCACTCTGAGCCGCCGAGATGAGCCGGTGATAGGGCGCGTAGATCAGCGACTCTGAGCCCTCGCACGACTGCAGCCCGAGGATCATGTGTGTGTTGGGGGCGATGCGGTTGAGAAAGTCCGGTCCAAGCGTCGCGATGCGCTGCGGCCCCTGCGCCTGCTCGATCGGCTCCAGCAGTCCGGCCTCAACCTGCGCGAAGTCCGTTCTCCCTGCGGGCGTGAAGTGTCCCGCGAAGTAGCCGACATCCAGCGCCACGAGCAGCGCGAGAGCGTGCCAGGTGTAACGCCCCTCCCCACGCACACCCCGCGACACCAGCGCCCAGGCCGCGATCAGCAGAACCCCGAACCGCGCCATCTGCGCCAGCGTGTACCCGCCAAGTTGCAGTGAAGGCTCCGCCGCCTCCAGGGTGCCCGTGAATATCCACACTGCCAGTCCACCCGCGATTCCCGCCAGCAGCAGCACCAGTGCAGCCGCCGCAACGAGCTTCATCGCCCGGTCGGGCCGAAGCGTCCTCATCAGCACCTCGGCGCCAAGCCCTGCCAGCACCGAGGCGCCGGTGCAGACGAGCGCCAGCGCTCTGCCGATCCCGGTCAGTTGACCGTAGCCGGGCACCAGCCACCGAAAGAGCGCGTTGAGCGGCGTGCCAAAGGCGAGAGCAAGCCCCAGCAGAACGATCGCCAGCCAGAACCAGCGTTGAGCGCCCCGACCCAGGCCGACAGCAGCCACGCCCAGCAGCAGCGGGGCGATTCCGATATACCACGCCGTCTCCGTGTAGACCCGGTAGGCTCTCCCCCACCACGCATTGAGGTCGCCGCCCCAGTGATTGCCGTCCACCGGGTTCCCGAACGCATCCGGCATCAGCATCAACAGCGCCTGCGGCAGGGCCAGCGCATGTGCCACCTGCGCTTCATAGCTCACTCCCGCCACCCGGTAGTTCAGCCGGGCCATCTCCAGCGACGGCCCCAACTGCGCGGCGGCCAGCAGAGTCCCCAGCACCACCGCTGCAGCAACTGCGCCCCCCAGCCGCCACCCCTCGGCCCTCGAGCGGTTCCTCGCCACTGCGGCGCTGCGAAACAGCGCGTAGAGCCCAAGGCAGGTCAGCACGTAGATCGCTACCTGCAGGTGTCCCGCGAGGAACTGCATCCCGACCGCGAGGGAGGTGAGTCCCAGCCACGCAACTCGACGCCGCTGCACGGCAAGCTCGATCCCCACCAGCGCCAGCGGTAGCCATGCGGCGACCGAACGTAGTGCCGGGAAGGTCAGCCAGCCAGTGAAGAAGCCGCTGAACATGAAAGCCAGCGCGCCAATGACCGCCGCCACGGGCCGCGCCGAAAGCACCCGCAGGAACAGGTACATGCCCCATCCCGCGATGAGATAGAAAGCCAGCGTCGCCCAACCGAGCGCCTTCAGCGGGTCAATCACGTAGTGCAGCCACGTCTCCGGGTAGAAGACCGCCGACTGGCCGTTCGCTACGAAGGGCGTCCCGGAGAGCATCTGCGTGTTCCACAGCGGCACCTCCCCCTCCCGCACCGTTCGCGCTGCGTAGAGCCGCCACGGGTAGAACTGCTGCACCGCGTCGAGGATCGGGTTGAGCGGGCCGTCCACCCGGGGAAGCTCGTCCGCGTGAGCCCGCCACGGCTGCATGCGGTGGTAGAGGCCGGTCGGCAGCATTGCCCGGTCGCCGATCGTCACCTGCCACAGCACCGCAAGCGATACCACAAGCAGAAAGCCGAGGGCAAGCAGATCGTCCGCCCGCCTGGGGCCATGTCGGCGCTCGTCTCTGCTCATAGCGCATCCGCGACCGAAGTTGGGATCGGCCCCTCATGCCGTGGGAAGTCAAGCTCCACCTGCGCGTTCGGGTCGAAGCGATAGACGGTCACTTCGCCCCGCTCGAAGACCGGCCTCAGGAACTGCTCGGTGGACCGGCGAAACTCGGCGGCCGGATCCTCGGGAGGCTCGAGGTCCGCCGCGAGCATCATCTGCTCCGCCAGCAGCGCCTCCAGCGGACCGTAGAAGACATAGCTCGCATTGATGCGCCTGACCGCCGACCAGAGCACGTGTCTCTCGCGCCCCGGCAGCAGCAACTGCCCGACATAGTCCACCGTCCGCCCGAACTCCAGCGTCTCCGCCCAGTGGCCGCTGAAGACCAGGCATGATGCTCGCGCCGGGATGTGATTACCAGTCAGCGATGACGACAGCACGATCTCGTCCGGCCCCGCCTTCGCCGCCAGCGCCTTGATCCCGTTGACCTCATCGAAGCTCAGATAGATCGGCGGCTGCAGGTAGCGCAGAAGATCGCGGTTGTTCGTCGCCACATGGTGGAGACACGTGTTCACGAAAAGCAGGTTTGATGGCAACGTCACCGCCACTGCCAGCACGACAAGCAACGCATACTCAAGCTGCGTCGGCGGTCGCGAGCGCCACTTCGGCCTCGCACCCGCCGGAACCACTCCCGGCACACTCTCCGGTCGCACCCGATGCACCGCGAGCGCCGGTGCAATCACCAGCGCGAGCGCAATGCCCGCCAGCAGGCAGAGCGGGATGTGCAGCCCCTCAGCCATCTTACGCTGGAAGGCCACCGGCGCGTACAGCAGCAGCGCGTTGATGCCCACCCAGCAGACCGGCAGCAGCAGGCGCGGGTTCTCTCGCCGCCGCTTGATCGCGTACCATGCCCCGGGGATCGCCAGCAGCAGGATCAGCCCATACCCGACGATGTAGTCATGCACCGGAGGTGACAGCGTCGGTGTCTCAACCTTCGCGAGGTACGACGGGTCCTGATTCGCCGCCCACCACCCCCACACCGGGGCCGGCAGGGCAATGATGAAGATGATCGCATAAATCAGCAGCGCGTCCGCGAATTTGATCCGCCGCTGTAGCACGAGGATGAGAGCGAAGAGCAGCGTCGTGGTGTGCAGAACGGGCAGGTCGTAGGTGTGCATATTGCCCACAAGCAGCAGCAGCAGACCCGCGGGCACCGCCCACGCGATGCTCCGGCGCTCGAGGGCGATGGCGGCCGAGACGAGCACTCCGCACATGAGCGCCATGGACCACACGAAGAGCGGATTGAGCAGCATTGACAGGAATGTGACCGCCTCGGGCATCACCTGCCACGTCTGCGGTGGCAGGGGGGCGTAGTCGGGAGGACGCAGCGGCGGCGGCAGTGGCGGCGGAACGCTGCTCGCCCAGATCGCCGCCAGCCATCCGAAGCCCGAACCCAGTGACGCCAGCGCAAGCGCTCCCCAGCGCGCTGCCACCGAGCGTGTCACGAAGGCCGCCAGCAGATAGATCATCAGCAGCAACGCGACATTCCCGAGCAGGCGCGACGCATGGAAGATGATCCCGGGGTGCTGGCCCGTCCACGCCGTCACCCTCCCCAGCGCCAGCAGGAAGACATTGAAGAAGTGCGGATTCTGCTCGACGGTCGTGTACTGATTGCGCAGCAATACGCGCCCTTCGGAGGCCTGCCGAATCCACGACAGGTAGACGTTCCCGTCATCTACACCCCACAGGAAGCCCTGAAACTGCTGATCCGGCCCCGCGCTCTGCACCGCCCAGACGTAGGGCCATGCCGTCAGCGCCGCGATGACCAGCGCCCACAGAAGCACCGGCGCCATCTCGCGCCCCGTCACCAGCGCCTCCCGCCCACTTGTCCCCGCAGTCGCCTCCATGTTCAGAACCTCTGTATCTTCAGCAGCGCCTTCCGCAGGCCCGATATCCCCAGCATCGACTGGATCGTACGCCAGAGACGCTTCGGCCCCAGGTAGAACTTGATGTACGCCAGCTTCTTCAGTCTGTCAAGTGTTTGTCCCGGCAGAACAAGGTCGCTGTCGTAGACCGCCGACTTGTAGTAGTCGAAGTGCGAGAACTCCGCTGAGATCAGATCGAGCGTCGAATCGTAGAGGTAGGTGTGCGGGAGCGGCGTGGTGATGCTGAAGGTCACGTCATCCAGCGGCAACTCATTCGCCAGTTGCACACTCGCCCGCACCTCCTCCTCAGTCTCCGTCGGCGCGCCGAGCATGAAGTAGCCGCGTACCTTCAGCCCCAGATCGCTCGCCATCTCCACCGCCTCACGCACCTGCTCGAGCGTGATCCCCTTGTCATATATCTCATCCAGCACGCGCTGCGACGCCGATTCGATGCCCACATGCACCATCCGAAGCCCGGCCTGCTGCATGATCTGCAGGCTCTCGCGGTCGCAGACATCGGCGCGCACGTTGCAGCCCCAGATAAGCCCAAGCTTCGCCTCGATCATCGCCTCGCACAACTCGCGCATCCATGCCCGGTCGAGAAGGAAGGTGTCGTCGAGCCACATCAGGCCCTCAATGCCGAACCTGCGCTTGAGTTCCTCCGCCTCCGCCACCAGCGACTGAGGCGAACGTCGCCGGACTCTCCGCCCGAAGATCGTCCCCAGCGTCGGCTGGCAGTACGTGCAGCGATAGGGGCAGCCGCGCGAGGCCATGATGGACGTTCCGCGCACGCCATAGCGCACCGCATCAAGCTGATACCACAATCCCAGGTAGCGGTCCATCTCCAGCAGGTCCCACGCCGGGTTGGGCAGCGCGTCAAGGTCCGCAACGACCTCCGCAGGATCATTACGCACCATCTCGCCATCTGCGAGGTAGGCGATCCCGGGCTGATCCTCCAGCCGCAGGCCCGACTCGACCAGTTGCGGCAGCGTCTCCTCGCCCTCCCCCACCATCACAGCATCGAACACACCGAGCGAGAGCGTGTGCTCCGGCGCCACCGTCGGGTGCGGACCTCCGGCCACCACCATCGTCGCCGGGCTGCTCTCACGCACTACCCGTGCAACATCGGCCGCATCGCCGATCATAGACGTCAGCGCGCTCACGCCGACGAGATCATACAGCCCCCGCACCAGCCTCTCACGCAGTCGCTCCAGTGGATTGCGCACGAAGGTAGCGTCAAAGATCTCAACATCCAGTCCTCGCTCGCGCATTGCCGCGGCGAGATAAGCAACACCCAGAGGCGGATCGCCCGAGGGGTACCTGAAACGAGGGAAAACCAGTAGCGTCTTCAATACTTGCCATATCTCCCTGACCGCCATGTCGCCGCCACCATCAATGCCGCCAGCCCCAGCATTCCCACGAAGCAACCGGCCTTGATCGTCGATGACTCGTACACGAAGCGGACCTCGGTGTCATCAGACTGAAGAATCACGCTGATGAATGTGTCGCCGAAAGGCACTGCCTCCCGGCGCCGACCGTCCACATAAGCGCTCCAGCCGGGGGCAAAGGTTTCCGTGGCCACCAGGTGATCGCCCTCGCGCTCAACCGGCACAGCCACCCTGATAGCGGCATTGCCGCTGCGCTCCCACTCGCAGGACGCCACAGCCGCCCGCATAGCGGTCGGATCGTCCGCCGCTATCTGCTGAAGCTCCTGCCAGTCCGGGGCCACAAACGCCCGCGGCAGGGCCTCCGCTACCCGCCAGATAGCCGTACCGCCGAGGCTCTGCGTGACTGAAAGCCCCCAGTCATCACAGTCATGCCCCGGCGCCGGCTCCGGCTGACGCCGTGCTATCACCGTGTCCAGTCCCATCAGAGCCTGTCCCGGCCCGCAGGCAGCCATCGGCAGCAGCATGTTTCCGTTGGGTGGAGGCGCTACCTCAGTCCCTTCGGACGCACTGAGGAACGCTCTGAAGCGCGTCAGCATCAGCGAATCGTAGCCGCCGATGGCGTCATATCCGTAAACCGTCGCTGAGTTGGGCGGCAGCACCGCCTCCGGCACACGCGCCATGCTCCAGCCCTCGCGCGGGGTCACCGTGAGCACGCGCCCCTCGGCGGCCATCAGTCGCTCGATAGATGGCGTCATCGGGTACACATGCTCCCGCCGCGTCCGAGGCAGAAAAGTGTGCGCCCAGGGAAGCAGTTCGTAGCAGAGGACAACGAGTGCAACCACGCACAGCCCCGCAGGTGCACAGAGGTTCCAGCCGCAGTAGCCTTCGTCTCCCGCGACCTCGTCCCGCTGCTTCAGATAGCGGCAGATGCCCTCGAGGCCCAACCCGGCGGCCATTGCCGCCGCGAAGGTGAAGACCGACAGGAAGCGGGTGAACGAGCCCGCCTGCCCCAGCTTCGGCAGATAGAAGTACATCGCCTCAGCCAGCGGTCCACCCATCGCCACGTGAAGCGACAGCACCGCCAGGGCCGCAAAGAACGCGTATGACCTCGTGCGCGAGAACCATGCGCCGAGAAGCGCGAGGAGCAGCGTGACGATGCCGACAAAGCCGCAGTGCTCCGAGTAGGGAATGCCATAGCGCGTCAGTTCGTGATCGCCATGCGCGGGATTGCCGAACGCATCCGGGCTGACAAGCAGGACAAGTTCCGCCACCTGCAGCACCCGCTCCTGCTGGAACTGCCACCCCGCTTCGGATGGCCCCGCAGCGCCTCGGGGGGAGTTCGCTGCAAGCTCGAGCGCGGGAAGCGTCTGAGGCGCGCTTAGCAGCAGCCCCAGCGCTACCGCCGCCGCAAGCCGACCCAGATGCGCCGCGCGACGGTTAACTGCCTCCCAGAGCGCCCGCGCGAGTGCGTAGACAAGAGCGACCATCCAGACATACGCTGCGATCTGCAGATGCCCTGCCAACAGCGCCATTGCCAGCGAAGCCCCCAGCAGTGGCAGGCCCCAGCGACGCCGCTCGTAGATCAGCGCCACGCCCAGAAGAGCCCCCGGCAGCCATGTCGCGGAGTTGATCAGCGTCGGCAACTCGGTCCACGTTACCATGAAGCCGCCAAACGCGAAGGCGATGCCCACAAAGGCGGCCGGAAGCGCTCCGAGCCCGAGTTTCCGCCCGAAGAGCATCGTAAGTACCGCCGCCAGCGCGTAGTGCAGCCACGACAGCAGGCCCATCCCCCACTTTACGTCAAAGAGCGGCAGCAGCCAGTTGGGGGGGTAGAAGAGGGCGGACTGAGCGTTGGAGAGGAAGGGATACCCGCACATCTGATGGGGATTCCACAGCGCAAGCTCACCCCCGCGCATGGACCTGGCGAGCAGCAGGCGCCACGGGTAGAACTGCGCGACGCTGTCCCAGAGCAGCGGAGACCACTGGCGGTCGGTTCCCGGCAGATCGGCCTCACTCGCCCACGGCTGCATCTGTGCCTGAAAGCCCGCCGCAAGCGGCGTCCAAGGGCCGAAGATGCAGTCCCCCCAGAACGCCAGCGCGATCGCCACCAGTGCGATGGTGGCGATCCACGTCGCAGTACGGTCGCCGGACTCGCCGCTCATGCACGGGATTATACGCGAATGCGGCGCCGGGCACAAAGCCGGACCCAGAAAGCCTCAGGTCACTCCGGGGTCCGTTGGTGTCTGAAGGGCTACCCGCGATTGCGGGACCTCGGCGGCCTGCGCGGCTTCGGCGCGGTAACTGGCCGCCACGGTAAGCACACCGCCCATAATCAGGACGAGACCGATGATACGAAGTCCTGGAATCTGTTCCTGCAATAACCACCACGACAGCAGCGTGACAAAGACGAAGCTGAGCGCAACGAAAGGATAGGCGAAGCTCAGATCCAGACGTGCCAGGACCATCAGGTAGATGATTGAGCTCAGGCCGTAGAGCACGAAGCCGGCGAAGACGTAGGGCGTGAAGATGCCCTTGATGACCGCGACCAAGCCGCCGCCACCAAGCTGGTCCACCCCGAATTTCAGGCACATCTGGCCGCCCGCCCCAAGCGAGACAGCCACAAGCAGCATCGCAATCCAACGCCACGGCATGGCACTTCACTCCCGTAGACTTGCATGAGCGCACAACGCAGAAGCCATCACCAGCGCGATCCGGCGGTGATAGCTTCTGCGCATGGAAGCTGCAGCAGAAACCCCTCCAAGCGGGGACTATGCCAGCAGTTGGGTTACCTTGTCCACCGCAGAGGCGGCATCCGGTGCGTAACCATCGGCGCCGATCTCATCCGCATAGCTCTGCGTCACCGGCGCGCCACCGATGATGACCTTGACCTGCCCCTTGAGGCCGGCCTCCACCAGCGCATCAACCGTATCCTTCATCGAAGGCATGGTGGTTGTCAAGAGCGCCGACAAAGCGATGCAGTGGGCGCCGCTCTCGGCAGCCGTCGAGACGAACTGCTCGGGCGATACGTCCACCTCGAGGTCTATGACGTCGAAGCCGCCGCCCTCGAGCATCATCGCAACGAGGTTCTTGCCGATGTCATGCAGGTCGCCCTTGACCGTGCCGATCACAACCTTGCCTCGAGAGGTCATCTCGCCCTCGGCCAGGAGGGGCTTGACACGCTCCATGGCGGTCTGCATGGCCCTCGCGGCGATCAGCACCTCCGGCACGTAGAACTCGTTATTCTTGAATTTCTCGCCAACAACGCTCATCCCCGCGATGAGACCGTCGTTGATGATTACGCTCGGCTTGACACCCTCGTCAATGGCTTCCTCGGTCAGTCTTAGCGCGTTCTCCCTCTCGCCACCGATGACAGCGTTAGCAAGTGCCTGCAGGTCCGCCATTTCCGATGAACCTCCCGTATGATCTGCGGTCGTAACGTCCGGAGCTACTTGCGCCAAGAGCCTAACGCGCCGATGGGGCGCGGATGACGCCTTCATCAGGACTCAGGAAAGATCATGCTGTCGGCAAAGACCATCTGGAACGCGGGACTGGCCATCAACTCAATGTGCTCCGCCTGCCGCGCCAGCTCCGCCGCCCGCTGTCGCTCGTCTACGGACACCAGCGCGGCCAGCGCGCCCGCTCCGGCCGCATTGCCCACGCCTCTGATCTGCTCCACGCCTACCTCCGGCAGCAGCCCCATCCGCAGCGCACTGCGGCGGTCAATGTAGTTGCCGAAGGCCCCCGCCAGTAATACCTCGGCGATATCATTGGCCTCTATCCCCGCCGCCGAACAGAGTAATTCCACCGCGGCACGCACAGCACCTTTCGCCAACTGAACTTCCCGCAGATCTTTCTGCGTGAAGACGATGTCGCCGTTGGCGCTCTCGGCGCTCTCCACCAGGACAAACTCGCGCTGGGGGCCCTCGCCACGCAGCCGCTCCACCAGCCCCCGCTGCAGCTTCTCAGCGGCCTGTTCATCGGCCAGCCGGCCGGTGCTGTCGGCAACCCCGCTGTCAAGCAGCGTGGCAACGGTGTCGAAGATCCCAGATCCGCAGATGCCGTTGGGGCGCGTGGAACCGATCGTCGCATAGCCGATGCTTCCATTGCTGAGCCAGACGCGCTCAATGGCCCCGTCGGCAGCACGCACACCATGCCGGATCTCGCCGCCTTCGAAGGCCGGACCTGCAGCGCAGGAGGCCACCAGCAGCCGCTCGCCCGACCAGAGCATGACTTCGCCGTTGGTGCCGATGTCGATGGCCAGCGTCGGATGATCGCGCTCGGTCAGCCTTGACACGAGCAACACGCCGACTGTATCGGCGCCCACGAAGCCCGCGATCACCGGCAGGCAGTATACGTTCGCCGCCGGGCTGAGCGCAAGACCCGCCTCTTCAGCCGAAAGCTCCAGCGGCTCGCGCGTAACCGGAATGTAGGGCGCGTGCGCGAGATGTCGCGGGTCGAGGCCGAGGAACATGTGGTGCATGCAGGTGTTGCCGACGATCGAGACTTCGTATATGTCCCGCCTGCGGACCCCGGCCTGCTCGGTGGTCTCACCGAGCAGACGGTTGATCAGATCCACGATGCTCCGGCGCAGATCCTCAAGCCCGGCCGGGGTGCTCTGCACGTGCTCGATGCGCGAGATCAGGTCATGGCCCCAGCGGGCCTGCGGATTCAGCGCCGAAGCAGTCGCAAGCCGCTCGCCGCTGGAGAGGTCCACGAGATAGACGACCACAGTGGTGGTGCCGATGTCCACCGCCGCGCCGAGGCAGCAGGGGCGAGCATTCGGCGGGCGAACTCCGGCGATGGTGTCGCCGACGGTGATGACGTCAACCTTGAAGTCATTGTCTCGCAGCACCGACGGAAGCTCGGCAAGAGCCTCGCGATGCATCCTCAGACTCTGTGCGGGAGTGCCGAGACCATCCGCCACCCGCTCGAAGTCGCTACGCTGATCGGACAGGCTGGGGGCCGGGAGAACCACCGTCCGACGCGAGACGTTGGGGCGAAGTGAGATCTCTTCGCGGGCATCATCGGCGAGAATCTTGCCGCTGATGGTGCGCGAATCCGACGGGATGATCACCTGCGCGTCCTCCAGCAGGACGGCTTCGCAGGCGAGGCGGATGCCATGCCGAAGCTCCTCGCCCGTCAACTGATCGCGCTCCGAGGGCGTAGGCGGTGCGCACCCTTTCTCCGCAATCACGCGGCACTTGCCGCAGCGGCCACGCCCGCCACAGGGAGCGGTGATCGTCACTCCAAGGCTTGCTGCCGCAGCCAGAATCGTGGTGCCTGCCTCTGTCTCGCCGCTCTCGCCACCGGGCTTGAATGTTACCTTTACCATAGCAGCAGAGCCGGCCCTCAGAGGCATCGCTTGCGCCACCCCGGGCCCGGCTCACATATACCCTCCGAATCCCTAGTAGTACGAAAGCTGCTTCTGTGCCTCTGCACCGTGTTGCGACGTCGGGTCTATCTCCAGAACCTTCTCAAAGAACGGCCTGGCCTCATCGTACATCCCCAGCATGGTGTAGTGCTTACCCGCATCGAGCAGGTAGAGCTGGTTCTGCGGCTCGATCTGCGTCGCTGCACAGATGCTTTCCAGCGCCTCGTCGAAATCGCCGATGTTCATCAGAGACAGCCCCAGGCCCCAGAGAGCCTCGGCCTCCTCCGGCACCTTTTCCAGCACCTGGCGGTAGAGGGCCATCGCCTCATCGTATTCGCCGTTGATGCGGTGTTCGTGCGCCTGCTGTATTGTCTCGGTAGCGGCGGCCATCAGTTTACGTCCTCCGGACTGCCTGAGCTGACCCGGCGAGATTCGCTGTTGTCGGAAGTGATGATTGCCGGCGGACTAATCAGTCAAAGCGATCTCCAACCTGCAGCCTCGCGCCGCGCAGGAACTCCTCCCCTGACATTGACCTCTTCCCAGGCGGCTGCAGTCTCGTGATTTCCACCACACCGGTCCCCGTGATCACAATAGGACCTCTCGCACGAGGCATTTCGACGATCTGCCCCGGGCTCCCTTCCTGTCTTAAGACATTTTGCACCAGTGACACGTCTTGCACCTTCACGCGATTGCCGTCAAGAAGGCACCACGCACCCGGCCAGGGGGTGCATGCGCGCACCAGATTCCTCACCTGTTCGCTCGGCAGCGACCAGTCAATCCGGCAATCGTCGGTCTGGACCAGCCCGACATACGTCGCCTGCTCATCATCCTGCGGTGTCCGGGGCGCCTCTCCCCGCTCGATCAGCGCCATCGCCTCAAGCAGCAGGGGCACACCCGCCTCCGTCAGCCTTTCGGTCAGCGTGCCGCGATTGTCATCGGGCTCGATCGGCACCTCACGCCTCAGGATGATGTCGCCCGCGTCAAGCTTCCGCGACATGCGCTGGATGGTGACGCCGGTCACATCAAGCCCCTGCCGCAGTGCGCCGTAGACAGGCGCCGCCCCGCGCAGTTGGGGCAGCAGGGAGTAATGCACATTGATGAGGCCCCGCTCCGGCAAATCGAGCAGCTTCCGGCGCAGTATCTGCCCATACGCCACTACAACCCCCAACTGCGGCTTGAGTTCCGCCAGCGCGTCAAGGAAATCCTGATCCGACGCCGCTTCAGGCGTCATGACCGGGAGAGCAAGCTCATCTGCAGCCGCACGGACCGGGCTGGGACGCAGAGAGCGGCCACGCCCGGCAGGACGATCGGGCTGCGATATGACCGCCACGATCGAATGTTCGCTCGCCGCCAGCGCGCGAAGATACGGCACGGCGGGCGGCGGCGTGCCGAAGAACGCGACACGCATCCGCTACTCCTCCCGCCCGGAGCGCAGGCGATCGAACGCCTCCTGCGCCTCAGCGAGCGTCGTCGGCTCCACCCGGTAGCCCGAATCCTCACGCCTGTCCGGCCGCAGCCACGCGAGACTCTCAGGGTCCACGGCGTCTATGAACAGCCGCCCCTGCAGGTGGTCCAACTCGTGTGCAAGGCAGCGGGCCATCAGGCCCTCGCCCTCAACCTCGATCTCCTCGCCCTCGCGGTCGAACGCCTCCACCACCACCCGCGATGGCCTCAACACCATCCCCCGGAGAGTCGGCAGGCTCAGACAGCCCTCGTGGCCATCCTGCTCGCCCTCCTGCTCGACGATCCGCGGGTTGATCAGATCAATGACCTCCGTGCCCTCGCTGTCGGCGCGCACGACCACAACCGCGAGGCACTCCCCCACCTGTGCGCCAGCTAGCCCGAGGCCATCGGCCTCCAGCATCGTCTCGCGCATCTCGTCAAGCAGTTCGTGCAGATCGTCGCTGATTTCGCGAACCCGCTGGGCCTTTCGCCGCAGTCTCGCGTCACCACAGTAGACAATGCGTCTTACGGCCATCGCAATAGCTCCTTAAGCCAAACACTGCCGGCCACTCACATCATATCAAGCGGATCCACATCCACCGTCACCGCCGAAGCGTCATCTCCGAGTGCCTCGAGGGCGTCCGTCAGTATCTCGCGCAACCGCTCGATCGAGGGGCCCTTGAGCAGCAGGTGGAAGCGGTACCGCCCGCGCAACCGCGTCAGTGGCGCCGGCGCCGGCCCCATGAACTGCATCATCCCCCGCCTGTGCTCCAGCCCCCGCTGCTGCAACTGATATGCCAGCCGCCGTGCCAGTTTGAGCGCCGCTTCCTCTTCCTCGTCGCCGATCGTTAAGTTGATCAGCCGTGCGAAGGGAGGATACATGTTCTGAAGGCGCTTTTCAAGCTCCCATGCGTAGAACGAGGCATAATCATGCTGCGCCGCATGGACAATGGCCTGATGCTCGGGATTGTATGTCTGCACCAGCACGCGGCCTGGTTTATCCGCGCGGCCCGCACGACCCGCCACCTGCGTCAGAAGCTGGAAGGTTTGCTCCGCAGCGCGGAAATCGGCGCGATTGAGGCCGGTGTCGGCATTCAGTACGCCCACGAGCGTAACGTTGGGGAAATCATGTCCCTTGGCGATCATCTGTGTGCCGATCAGCACATTCGCCTCGCCGCGCCGAAATGCCTCGAGGATGCGCGCGTGAGCGCCCTTGCGCGAGGTGGTGTCGCGGTCCATGCGTAATACGCTGGCCCCCTCGAACTCACGCGTCACCTGATCCGCCACGCGCTCAGTGCCGAGGCCCTTGAAGCCGATGTCCTCCGACTCACAGGATGGGCATATCTCCGGCACCGGCACCGCGAAGTCGCAGTGATGGCAGCGCATCGTCCGCGAAGCGTGGTGGTAGATCAGCGACACCGAGCAGTCGCGGCAGGTGAGGCTGAAACCGCAGTTGCGACACATCACGAAGGTGGAGAAGCCGCGCCGGTTGAGGAAGAGCATCGCCTGCTCGCCATTCGCCAGGCACGCCTCAAGCGCATCATGCAGGCGCTGGCTGAAGGTGCCGGTGGTGCCCATCAGCGTCTCGCCGCGCAGGTCGATGATCTCCACCTCAGGTAGAGGACGCTCATCTATGCGCTGCGGAAGCTCGCACAGGCAAAGGCCTCCCTCCCCCTCGGTGGCGCGGTGATAGCACTCCAGCGAGGGGGTCGCACTGCCGACCAGCAGCACCGCCTCGTGCTGCCTCGCGCGCATCTCGGCCACCGCAACAGCGTGATAGCGTGGCGGCGAATCCTGCTTGTATGCCCGCTCATGCTCCTCGTCAATGACGATCACGCCGATGTCGGCAACCGGCGCAAAGATAGCGGAACGTGCGCCCACCACCACGTCGGCCTCGCCGCTCTGCACGCGCATCCACTCGTCGAAGCGCTCCCCCGCTCCGAGCGCGCTGTGCAGGAGCGCAAGCCGATCGCCAAAGCGCGCCCGGAAGCGCCCGACCATCTGCGGCGTCAGCGAGATCTCCGGCACCAGCACGATCGCCCCGCGGCCTCTGTGCAGCGACGACTCGATGGCGTGGAGATAGACCTCCGTCTTCCCCGAGCCCGTCACACCGTGCAGCAGCATCCCGGTGAACGCGCGTGCTTCAAGACCGGCATCTACGCGGTCGAATGCGCACTGCTGGTCGGTGGTGAGGGGGAGGAAATCACTGCCCTGTCCGCCCATCTCCTGCCGCTGTGGCCGGCGGCGAATGCTGTCGTCGGACACCTCGACGCTGCCGCGCTCGCAGAGGGCGTTCACCGCGCCGCGGTTCAGTTCGGCCACCAGCAGCCCGTCCTCCGCTTCCAGCAGCGCCTCAAGCGTCTCCGCCTGTCGCGGAGCGCGCGCCCGAAGCTCCTCGATCAGTGCCGGCCAATCCTCATTGCCACACAGGCGTGCCACCTGCTGGCGCCGTTCGCGGACCTTCGGCCCCCCGAGGACGCGCCGCACGTCCGCCAGCCCACGCTCCTCCAGCGAGCGCAGCGCGGACATGACGACCGGCCGGGTGACGGTCGCATCCTGAGCCTCCAGCGCACCCACGAGCGCCTCAAGCGGCGTCTCGCCCTCCAGCGACTGTAGTGCTGCAAGCACCTGCTGCTGCCGCGGTGCCTGAGCGAGAGCGGAGGCGGGGATGCCGCGTCCGGCATCGGTGAGCGAGATCAGCGTCTCAGGATCGCGACCTGCGCCCGGTGGCAGAAGACAGCGGAGCGCATCACGAAGCGGGCAGAGGTAGTGCTCGGAGATCCAGCGCGCCAGGGCGAGACCGCGCTCGTCGAAGACCGGCTCATCCACCAGCAGGCTGATGATCTCCCGCACCCGGAAGTCGGGCCGGATGGTGGCAAAGCCGGTCACCCAGCCCGCGAGCCGCCTGCGGCCGAAGGGCACAAGAACGTGACTGCCCACCTGGAGAGCCTCTTCCAGGTGGGCAGGGACGGAGTAGCTGAATTCCCGGTCAAGATCCTGCGCCGGCTGATCGACGATGACCTGCGCGAAGCGGCCGGCCATCTGCTGCTGCCGGGGCTGCTCCGGCGGAACATCATCAATCAGCCGGAACTGCATCTGATCGTCGGTCAAAGCCCCGCCTCTTCCTTGAGCATCTCAACCGCGTCGAGGCGCTCCCAGGTGAAGTCCTTGTCGTCGCGGCCGAAGTGGCCGTAGGCGGCGGTCTTGCGGAAGATCGGGCGCTGCAGGTCGAGGTGGCGGATCATCCCGCGCGGCGAGAAGTCGAAGTTCGCACCGATGATCTTCGCGATCCTGTCTTCGGGGATGACTTCGGTGCCGAAGCAGAAGACGGCGATTGAGAACGGATCAGGATCGCCGATGGCATAGCTGACCTCGATCTCGCACTTGCGCGCAAGCCCTGCCGCGACAACGTTCTTCGCTACGTAACGTGCGAAGTACGCTCCTGAGCGGTCAACCTTCGTGGGGTCTTTGCCCGAGAACGCGCCGCCGCCGTGTCGCGCGTAGCCGCCGTATGTGTCCACGATGATCTTGCGACCGGTGAGACCGGTGTCGGCCTGAGGCCCGCCGATCTCGAAGACACCGGTGCGGTTGACAAGACAGGGCAAGCCCGGCTTGCACATGTCGGCAGGGACGATAGGCTCGATCACGTACTGCAGCATGTCCGAGAGAATCTCGTCCTGATTCATCCCCCGCCTGTGCTGCGCCGCGATGAGGATCTTCGTAACCTCAACCGGCCGGTCATCTTCGTAACGCACCGTCACCTGCGTCTTGCCGTCGGGGCGGAGGTAGTCCAGTTCCCCGGTCTTGCGCACGTACGCCAGCCGCTCCGCCAGCCTGTGCGCGAGGTGGATCGGCATCGGCATGTAGGTGTCTGTGTCGTCGCAGGCGAAGCCGAACATCATGCCCTGATCGCCTGCGCCACCTGTATCCACACCGGCCGCAATGTTGGACGACTGAGCGTGGATTGCCGTCAGAACACCCACTGTCTCGGAGTCGAAGCCGTACTTTGCGCGAGTGTAGCCGATGTCGGCGATCACTCCACGCGCCACCTCGTCTACCGGCACGTAGCACTGTGTGGTCATCTCCCCCGCGACCATGCAGGTGCCGGTGGTCACCAGCGTCTCGATGGCGACACGGCCCGTGGGGTCCTCCCTCATCACGTGGTCGAGCACGGCGTCCGACACCTGGTCGCAGAGCTTGTCTGGATGACCCTCCGTCACCGACTCCGACGTGAACTGATAGGACTTGCTGGACATGGTGCGCCTCCCTCAGGGTTGACTACCGGTCGAGTGTCACTGGCTCTCCCTGCTCGCGATGAGCGCCCCGGCCCGGTCCAGGATTGCGGCGGCAACTTCCGCCTTGCTCATCAACGGCAGGTCTGTTTCGCGCCCGATGACATCGATCAGCGTCACCCGATTGGTTTCGACCTCGAATCCGGCACCGGGTTCGGATACATCGTTAGCCACGATCATGTCCATGCCCTTGCGCTGCAGCTTCTCTCGAGCATGAGCGATCGTCTCATTCGTCTCAGCAGCAAAACCGACGATGGTCGGCCTTGGCTGCCATTGAGCGACCGAGGCGATGATATCCGGCGTGCGCACCATCCGGAGCGTCATCTCCTCGCGGTCACCCTTCTTCATCTTCTCCGTAGCGGCTTCGGCAGGGCGCCAGTCGGCGACAGCCGCGGCGCCAATAAACAGGTCCACCACGCCGGCGCGCTCCTGCACCGCCTCATGCATCTGCTCGGCACTCTGGACCGCCACGACCGCAACGCCCTCGGGGCGCGGCAGCGAGGTGGGCCCGCTCACCAGCGTCACATCCGCCCCGCGCCGCTGCGCTTCGGCGGCAAGCTCATAGCCCATGCGCCCGGACGAGGGGTTGGAGAGGAAGCGGACAGGATCGATCGCCTCACGCGTCGGGCCGGCGGTGATGAGAATCCGCATGCCGCTCATGGCGCCCCGGCGCGACCTCAGTGCATCGCGGACGGCCTCGACCAGCACCTCCGTCGCAGGCAGTCGTCCCGCGCCGGTTTCACCGCAGGCAAGCCGGCCCTCCTCGGGCTCAACAACATGCACTCCGCGCTCACGCAATGTCGCGAGATTGGCCTGCACCGGCGCGCTGCAGAGCATCCGTGTGTTCATTGCAGGCGCGATGACAACAGGGCAGGTGAGGGCCAGCAGGCAGGTAGACAGCAGATCGTCGGCGATGCCGTGGGCGCACTTCGCTATGACGTTGGCGGTGGCAGGGGCGATTACGCAAACCTCGGCGAACTCCGCCAGAGAGATGTGCTCGACGTTCGTCCGCGGCGCCCACATGTCCCACGCGACTTCGTGGCCGCTGAGGGTGGCGAAGGTCATCTCGCTCACGAAGCGCCGGGCACTTTCGGTCATCACCACGCGCACCTGCGCGCCTGACTTCACGAGAGTGCTGACAAGCTCGCAGGCCTTGTACGCCGCGATGCCGCCGGTTACCGCCACAATGATCCGCCTGCCCGACAGCTCGATGGCCGGCACGAGCCTCAGCCCTCCAGGTCCTCCACCAACTCGCCCTGCAGCCGGCGCCAGTGTGCCCGGCTCAGCCGCTGCCGCTCCGCAAGGTAGATCGCCTCGAGGCCGCCGATAGCCGCCTCAAGGTCATCATTCACGAGAAGGTACTCAAAGATGCCCATGTGCGAAAATTCGGTCTGTGCGCTGCGGAGGCGCCGTGCCAGCGCCTCTTCCGACTCGGTGTTGCGACCGGTGAGGCGGTCGCGCAGCGCCTGCGCATTCGGCGGGGCAACGAAGACCAGCACCGCCTCCGGCAGCGCCTGCCGCATGCTGCGCGCACCCTGGTAGTCGATCTCGATGACCATGTCGCGCCCGGCAGCAAGCGCTTCCTCCACCGGTGCCCGCGGGGTGCCGTAGAGATCGCTGCCATGGACCACCGCCCACTCCAGCAGCCCGCCCTCGCGCGCCATGCGCAGAAACTCATCGCGGGTGACGAAGTGGTACTGCTCGCCATCTGCCTCGCCCGGCCGCGGATCGCGCGTGGTGCATGACACCGACCACTCGATCCCCGGATGGCGCTCACGCAGCCCCGCGATCAGTGTGCCCTTGCCTACTCCCGAAGGGCCCGCGACGACAAGCAGCACTCCGCGCCCGGCGGCCCGTGAATCGCCTGTTCCCACAGCCTTCGCCCCAGCTTCATCCTGATCTGCCAACGAGGCCGAAGTGTACCACACTCGCGGGGTGAATGCAATTTCGGCAGCACGATTGCGCGGCGGCAATCCCGGCCCCGATCCGCGCTTGCTACAGGCGTCCTGATGGGGTATTGTCTTCACACGGCATAGCGACTTTCGTGGTGGAGGAGTCCCCCATGGCAATCCCGATTATTGACGCGCGCGTTCATGTCAGCCGCAGCATCGCGCAGTGGCCGCGCGTGCAGGAGGTCCTTCGGCGGGCAGGTGTCGACACTGCACTGGTATCGGCGCATCCCGAAAGCCCTCAGATGAGCGATGATACCGCGCTTCCGCTTGATCTCGCGGGCAAAGACGGCCCCTTCCCGGCGCTCTACGTCGGTGGCAACCCATTCTCCGGCTATCGCCACGGGCCGATCGAGATCCCCGATAATTTCGAGCGCTACCGCGCTATCCAGCTTCGCTGCTTCCTGTCACCATCGCTGGATTTCGGGGGCGCCGCCAGCAGCGCCCACTGGGATCCCGAGCGCCTCGAGGAAGCTGTATCCCGCGAGGATCTCGCGAGGCTTTTCGCCGCCGCGCATGAGCGCTGCATGCCGGTCTGGCTGACCGAGCACTTCCCGGTGACGCTGGAACTGATCGCGCGCTACCCCGACATCTGCTTCGTGATTCCGAAGATGGGCGCGATGAATGGCGGCACGGCCGCGGTGCTCAACGCGCTGGCCGATTACTCACATATATGCTTCGACACCGCCTGCGGCGAGTTGCACGAGTCCATCGTCAAACGTATCGGCTACAAGCGCATTCTCTTCGCCTCCGGCTACCCCTACAATGACCCGGCCGAGGCGCTCAAGCAGGTCTGCAGCCTGGACCTGCCGGACGAGGAGATCGGCGACATCGCCGGCGGTAATCTGCTCGAACTGATCAACCGAGATGCAAGGTCTGGCTGCGCCCGCGGCGAATAGGCACACTGCAGGTGCCGTGCAGAAGTTCCTTCAGAGCCAGGGAGAGTGACTGAAAATGCCAACACGCCTTGACACGATCAAGTGGATCACCGACTGCGGGATGGCCGCGGTTATCCGCGCGAAGAGCAGCGACCATCTCATGCACGTCGCCGATGCCATCAAGGAGGGCGGGATTGACGTCATCGAAGTAACGATGACCACGCCCAACGCCCTCGCGGTCATCGAGGAGGTCGCGAACAAATACGGCGACCAGGTCCTCATCGGCGTCGGTTCGGTGCTGGATGCCGAAACCTGCCGCATGGCGATCCTGTCGGGCGCGCAGTTCGTCGTGGGACCGTGCCTCGACCGCCCGATGATCGAGATGGCGCACCGCTACGACAAGCCGGTCCTGCCCGGCGCATTCACCCCCACTGAGATCAAGCAGGCGTGGGACTGGGGCGCGGACATGGTCAAGGTCTTCCCCGCTGATGTGGGTGGCCCCGGCTACTTCAAGGCGATCCTCGGCCCGCTGCCGCAGATCCGCCTCGTGCCGACCGGCGGCGTGGACATTGACACCACCCCCGCCTTCCTCAAGGCCGGCGCGGTTGCCCTCTGCGCGGGCGGCGCGCTGGTGAACAGCAAGGCCGTCGCCGAGGGGCGCTTCGACGTGGTGACCGACACCGCGCGGCGCTTCCGCGAGGTCATTGATCAGACCCGCGCCGAGATGGCGGGCGGCTAAGCCAGTACTGAATAGCTGAAAGATGAAGGGGCCGTCGCCTGGCGGCCCCCTTCATGAAGGAGAAATCCTCACCACGTCGAACGACTTTACAGCGGGAGACAGTAGAACAGCAGAATCGCAGGAAAATCCGGGAGCGATCGCACAGATCGCGACCACATCCGGGCTGGTGGCCACGGTGAGCTTCAGACTACTGATCGTGCTAGCCGTCACAGTGATGACCTGCAGCGCCGTCGCCGCCGAACTCGTGCCCGACGCGCCATCCGCGCCACTGCAGCCAGAGCCACCGGACGTCGGGCTGAACGTCCTCAATCCCAGCGCGGTCGCGCCGGTCGAAGAAGCGTTCCTCAACATCATCGAACCCGCGCCCGATTCGGAGGTTCGCGAAGGCCGAAAGATCACGATCCGGTGGGAATCGTCCGGCCCGATCGAGCAGGTCCGCCTCTACTACTCCTACGATCTATGCCCGCTGGCCGGCAAGTCGCGAGGCAGCTACGGCCACATCCTCTACAACCAGATGATCCCGAACTTCACCGAGGCGCCATGGACGGTGCCGTGGATGGATACGGATGCGTTCCGGCTGCGGATCGCGGGATACACTCGTGACGGGGAGCAGATTGCCGACCACGAGATCGGAGTGCGCTTCCGCCCCGCGGAGCTGGCTGATCTACCCGCACACGCAATCGGGATCATCAAGAAGCGGCAGAGGCTCTACTACTACGAGGGCGGCCGTGTCCGCAGGATGCACGTGGTATCAACCGCCGCCCCGGGCTATACGACGCCCACGATGCGCCCCGGCAGCTACGATCGCAGGCGCGGCGCGATGGGGAAAGTCTTCGGCAAGCAGACCAGCGCCTGGAGCAGGCGCTATAACTGCGCGATGCCCTACTGGCTGCAGATAACCGCATCCGGCAGCCACGGCATCCATGCCACCAGCGCCCCCTACTACCGATACCTCGGCAGGCCTGCCTCGCATGGATGCGTGCGACAGCACAACGCCGACGCGAAGGTGCTCTTCGGCATGGTCGCGGTGGGCACACCCGTCTACGTCTTTTGATCTGCGACGAGGGGAACTGCTACATGGCCGCGGCGAAGCCCAACGGCACCGCGCGAGCGGCCTGGAACTGCCCGAGCACCTGCCCCATCGGGGCGAAGTCGAACTCCGCGCACAGGTGGAGCAGCCTCGATCGTGTCTTCGACAGGTTCACCGTGTGCTGGAAACGATGCAGGCGACTGCGCGGCCTCATCGGTGGGTCCGGATCAAGCTCCCACGGATGCAGGTAGACCATGGCCGGGTGACCGTCCGCGTTGGCGCGGTGCGTGGCCCAGCGAGTGACGAGGAACGGATAGAGCCGCAGGTAGCCCCCGCCGCCGAAGGGCATGCGGGCCGGGCCGACCTGAACGGTGGTCGCAGGGAACTCCCACAGTCCCGATTCAAGCTCATGAGGGACCGCCGGCATACCGGGGACGCCGTAGTGGCGGATGTTCAGCGGATATATCGAGGAGTCATAGCTGAAGCCCATCTCCGCCACCACATCGAGGGCCCAGAGGCAGGTCCCGTTGATGGAGAACGATGGCGCGCGATAACCAACCGGCATCTCGCCGGTTATGTCTGCAAGGATATCTACCGAACGCTGCAGATCGCTGCGAAAGTCCTGCGGGCTCTGTGTGAAGACAAGACGATGATTGTAGCCGTGGCTGCCGATCTCATGGCCGCGATCAAGTATCTCGCGCACGAGGTATGGCTCTCTCTGGGCCACCCAGCCCAGAATGAAGAAGGTGGCACGGATACCGTGGGTCTCCAGGATTCGAAGCGTCTCGAGGGTCTGTGGAACAACTCGGCTCTCAAGTTCGCCCCACCTCTGGCACGGAAACTCGTCGCCCGGGTAGGCGTAGCAGAAGTACTCCTCTACGTCAATGGTGAGAGCGTTGACCACCCCGTACCCTCCTGTGGCCCCCCCCAGCAATAGTCTGGCAAACCTCCCCACCCCCGGATCGGTTACCAGTCTCGGCATCCTCTATCCAACTGATTTGCTGATTAAGTGCAACTACTCAGGGAATCACGACCAGGTTACGACGGCATCGCTGAGGCAACACTAACATCATATCACAAGACCGCTGTTTCCGCACCTCATTGATCAGATAATTGATGTAAAAAATCCGCATGCGTGAGTTGCAGAGGTGCACGTGATGCCGACAGCGAAGACCGGAGGCGACTATGGGATCAAAAAAAGGGCGGGAGAGCAAACGATGGACTACAGCCGGATACTGGTCTTTGGAGCGCATCCAGATGACGAACTGACGATGGCCCCGACCATGGCCATGCTGGCGGAGCGCGGCGTGGAGGTATACATCTGCATAAGCACCAACGGCTCCGAGGGCTACCCGAAGCAGGAGTGGAAGGACGAGATCGTATCCCTGCGCGCACAGGAGCAGGCGGACGCTGACGCGATCATCGGCACCAGGGAGCGTATCTGCATCGGCGCGGATGACATGGGGCTGACGAATGACAAAGCCACCTTCAAGGAGTTCATCCGCGTGGTGCGGCAGGTGAGGCCGGATGTTGTCTTCACGCACGGTCCCCACGACATGCACCGCGATCACCTGAACACGCACGCGCTCTCCATCGAGGCGGTATGGCAGGCGGCCAACCCGGTCTCGATGGAACTGGGCGAGCAGTGGCGCACGCCCTACATCTTCTACTACAAGGGCGTGGCGGACCGCCAGCCCGATATCGTGCTCGATGTACGCAACTGGGCGCATGTTCGCCCTCTCACCCAGGCCACTCAGCGCACGCAGCTTACACTCTGGAACACGACCGATGAGAAGCTCCAGGCTGAGGCCAACCGGCTCCGTAACTCAGAGGCTCCGTACACCAACACGTTCTGGTTCTACGACCGCACGCACCTGAGCTACCTGCCGGGGTTGGGGGAGTGACTGTCGGCGCGGTTAACGGCGCGTACAATGGCACAGGTCGGCGCGGAGGCCGCCTCTCCAACGGCAGGCGACGTCATTCGGCATAGTCGAAGAGCCCGACCCGCCTCAGTCGTTCATCCGGCAGATCTCGCCGTAGATCTCCGGCCGGCGCGTCTGGAGATTGAAGCAGCGCGCCCGTCGCCGGGCATTGTAGAGTTCGGCGGCAAGGTCGCAGATCACCATGTCGTCCTCGATCACATCAGTCTCCGACTCGGCCAGAACAACCCCGGAGGGATCAACGAAGAGTATGCCGCCGCAGTGGTTGGTTTCAGGCCCTGCGGGACCGGCTTGGTTGCAATATATGACGAACATGCCGTTGTCGCAGGCCCGCGAACGGAAGGTCATTCGTGCGTGATCCTTCACCGTCGCAACCTTCTCCCGCTGTCTGTCGGCATCGTCAGTCCACTGGCCGCAGCGGGCGGCATGTGGCGCCAGATACACCTCGGCGCCCTTGAGCGCCGCTATGCGCGCGGTCTCCGGGAAGACTGTATCGTAGCAGATGCCGATGCCGAGGCGGCAGAAGCCCACGTCAATCACGTTGATGCTTCCGCCGGTGCGAAAGTGGAAGTACTCATCCGCGGACATGTGCAGCTTCCGCTGCTTTCCGATCAGCCCGCGCGGGCCGATGATCATCTGCGTGTTGTAGACGAGCCCCGCGTCAAGCTCGGCTATGCCCACCGAGAGGAAGCAAGTTAGTTCCTCCGCGAGCCGCTCGAGCCTCGTGCAGCTCAGCCCGCCAGGTACTTCCTCGGCGACGTCCCAGATCTCGCCGTCGCACCAGTGGCCCGATACCGCAAGTTCCGGGAAGCAGATGAGCCGCGCGCCCTCCGACGCCGCCCGCTGCGTCCACCCCTCGATCCGGTCAAGGTTCCCCTCAACTTCGCCCAGCGGCGCATTCATCTGCACTGCCGCGGCGCGAAAGTCCTCCATGATGATCCTCCCTCACTCCAAGGTGCATTACGCGACCATGACGAAGTGGCGCAAGGTTCGCAGCCTGCGCCAACATTCCTGCCCGTTTCTGCAACTGGAGGCTAATTGATGCGAATAACCGCGATCCTCATCCTTCTGCTCACGCTCACCGCGACGGTGTGCGCACAGCGACCGCTCCAGCATGTGCTGTTCGATTTTGAGGACGGCATAGACGACTGGACCGTCAACGTCTGGGGCGGAGGCGGCACCGTTACGCTCAGTCTCGCCGATGACCCGAAGTTCGGATCCGGTGCGCTGCACTCGCTCGTGGCAGGCGTCGAGCGTGGTGGCAACTCGATCGGCCCGTGGGTGCCGGCCGGCGGCGAGTGGCGCGACTACACGTGGGGCGTCATCAGCCTCTGGTTCCGCGGTGATGGGACACCGACGCGCGCCTCTCTGCGGGTGAACTGTGGCGAGGGCGAGGAGATCACCGAGAGCTTCTCCTACAACCTGCCGATGGACAGCACTGAGTGGCGACGCTTCGCTATCCCCACCGCCGCGTTCTGGAATCGCGAGGGCCTCCGCATGGACGCGAGCCGCATCGTCCGGCTTTACATCGGCCACTCAGGCGATCATGAATACTCGGTGGATCAGATCGCCGTAGAGGCTGACCAGCGCCCGGTGCCACTGACGAAGCGCGAGGGCGAAGTGCCGGTTGAGCCGGAGCTACTGCAGTTCGGCGACGGGCGCTACGGCCTGCGCTTTGATCCGTCGCCGCTGCTGCCGGGGCCTGCGAGCGCGAGGGCGCAGTTCACGCTGCCTGGAGGTGCGTTCGAGAGCAATGAGCAGTTTGCAGGCGCTGCTGCCGAAGGCGACGCGCTGCTCCTTTGTCCTGCCGCGGTGGAGAGCGGCGCGGCTACACTGAGCTTGACTGTTGCGCGCGGGCAGGACGAGGCATCAGCCACCTGGACCTTCGACGCTGTTGCCAACCGCCCCCTCCCGGACCCGACGCGCCTGTCGCTGCTGCCAGCGCCGAAGGAGATCGAACTGGGCGAGGGCGCTTTCGCGTTGCCTAATACGCTGGACATCGAAGGCGCCGGTGAGGAGGCAGAACTGGCGACGAACCTTCTTCCGCAAGAGCTTGGTCTTACCGGGGCGAACGTCAGCTTCGCAGTTCCGGGCGATGGCGGACCGCTGCATGTGAGACTGGGTGCCGGTGCTGACGCCCCCGCAGATGCCCTCGCGCGCCTGAACGACCTCCCCGCTGGCGGCTATCTGCTGGACGTGGGTACCGACGGCGCCACTATCCGCGCGAATGACGCCGAGGGGCTGCGGAACGGTGCGCTGACAATCATCCAGACCGCAGAGAGTCACTTCGCCCTCACCGGCGAGCGCGCGATCCCCGAGATGCACGTGATCGACTGGCCGAATCTGCCGATCCGCGCGGTATCGCTCGCGCTCCCAAGCGGCCGCTGGGGTCACCCCAATGACGCGCCCGCCGATCCCGACCTGTTCATCGACTTCCTCCGCAGGACCATGCTGCACACGAAGATGAACGTGGCGGTCATCACCATCCACCAGGCGATGCAGTACGACACGCACCCGCAGGTCTCCGGCCCCGCGGCATGGCCGAAGGAGGAAGTAAAGCGCGTCTTCGACACTCTCCGCTCATGGGGCGTTGAGCCGGTGCCGCTGATGAACTCGCTGGGGCACATGAACTGGCTCTGCATCCCCTACCGCGACCTTGGCCTTGCCGAAGATGGCGACGTGCATGAGATCTGCACGTCCCATCCCGATGCGGAGCGGATCGTGAAGGAGATCTACCAGGAGATCATTGATCTCGTGCAACCGCGCTACTTCCACCTCGGGCTGGACGAGATCCGCTGGCACACCGAGAGCGTTCCGGAGGAGCAGCGCTGCCCACGCTGCGCTGGCCTGAGCAAGCAGGACATCTTTGTGGACTGGGTGACGATGTTGCGCGACTTCATCGCCGAGCAGGGCATGGAGCCGATGATGTGGGGGGACATGATCCTCCCCGGCCATAACGGCGGCCCGCCGTACAACCTCGCGGAGACGGTTGATCGGCTGCCGAAGGATATCATCATCACGAACTGGTCCACGCGGGTAATGCCCGACTCGCACAAGTGGCTGCTCGACCAGGGCTTCGAGCGAATCGTCAAGTCGAACTCGCGCGGGGCGACGCTGGCCGAGCAGCAACTGGTAGTTGGCAACATGTTCGGCTGCTGGTATAAGGTCCCGTGGCTGGTTGAGGGCACTTCCGATAACCTTGAAGGTAACGCCTACGGCTCATTCCTTGAGGCCGCTGAATACTCATGGAACCACTGGACCGACATGTTTGACATGATGCCGCCGCTGACCGCCGAGTTCTTTGCCGAGCGCCCGCTGGTTCAGTGGCGGGTCGGCAGCAGCCCGGTTGCGGCGGGAGAGTTGACGCAGATAGCGCTCCCCGCCGCTACGCCCGTTGATGGTTTACCAGATGGCCCCGTGAACTACGGTCATCTCGCCTTCGACGTCAATGGCGCCATCAGCCTCGCAGGCGGCGAGGAGGCCACACTGGCAGTCGGTGAGCAGGCCGAAGCGCTCTACTTCCTGCATGCCACGCGCCTGCTCGACCGGGAGGCGCTGGTCGAGGCGCTGAAGGTTAGCGAACACTGGGATGGCGTCCCAATCGGCGAGTATGTGGTGACATACGCGTCGGGTGCGACGGAGACGATTCCGGTGCGTTACTCGATGGAGTTGCGCGATCCGGAGGATGGCTGGTGCAATGCGCCGATCGTCTACAACTCGATCGGCGTGCATCCGATGACCTGCGAGGCCGAGGGCCTGCACCTCTACGCGATGCAGTGGCGCAACCCGCGGCCGGATGATGCGATCGCGTCAGTGACACTGCGCGGCACGGATGCGCCGGCGACGCTATCGGTTGCGGGCATGGCGCGCCGGTAGCGACAGGAGTCAGGCGCGCTGATGGTGAAGGGCATCTGTGGTGACTTACTGAGCGGGGCCTCTGCACACGCGGGGCCCAGAGGAGAGATGGCAGATGAGCTTTGGACGAGCCGTGCTCGCCCTGATCTTCCCGCCGCTGGCGGTGCTTGACTACGGTTGTGGCACAGTGCTGATCGTGACGGCGCTGTCGCTCGTGGGCTGGCTGCCCGGCGTGGTGGCGGCGTTCTACCTCAACATCGAACACCCGCGCGGCAAAAAGCCGCTGGTGTAGGAGCGTTGCGATGTGGCGAACCGGAGCGGTGAATGATGCTTGAGACGATCGTCGTGGGGGTCATTGTCGCGGCCGCGGCGGGATGGTTGATCTGGCGTGCCGTCGCCGGGAAACGGACGGGAGGTTGCGGCTCCTGCGTCAGTGCGGCTGGCTGCCCGTTCGCGTCCGGAGGCAAATGCCCGCCGGCGGACGAGTTCAGCGCCACCAAAGAGGACAAGCCGGCTGACGAGTAGAGGCCGGGGATGATGTGCGAACGGCCGGGCTCAACGCGCGCTGAGCCCGGCCGGCTTCAGTTAACAGGAGAGCTAGAACGGTGGTGGCGGGGGCGGGCCGATGTCGAGGACGGTCAGCACTATGCTGTCCTGATCCTGTCCCCCGCGGCCGTCACTGACCGTGACGCTGACGGTGTAGGTACCGTCTTCGAGCGGCGCGTTCCAGGTGCGCGTGTTGCCTGTGCCGCTGAGAGTGCCACCGGTGGCGGACCATGTATAGGTGAGAGTGTCGTTGTCAGCGTCGCTGGCGGAGACTGTGAGCTGGGCGTTTGCGGTGGGCCAGAGACTCTGCTGGTCGGCGGTGAGTGAACTGATCACCGGCGCCCGGTTGCCCGTCGGCGGTGTATCATCCCCGCCACCGCCGCCTCCGCCGCAACCGGCGAGGATGGCGGCCGAGATGAGGGCGACTATCGCTACACTGGCTGCACTCCGTAGACTCATGGCTTCACTCCATTTGCTGGAATCGCTCCCGAGCATTAGACTGAGGCAGCAGCCGGGAAGTTCCATCAGCATCCGAACTCGCAGAGAGCCCATTCTAACTGCAACTGCGAGACAGCGCAACTGCTTCGTCGCACACGTTTTGCTCCAGATCCATGCGCGAGCAGGTGGCAAATTATCAACAAAGCTCTTGTTCCCCTCGGTTGACTCGAGGTTCCACTTGTTGTAGAATTCCCATTAGCGCAGCAGAAGAAACATTCTGGCGCTATTCTTTGCACGGCGGAGGTCATTGGATGAGATCTCTACATCAGCTTCTGAGCGACGAAACGGGCGTGGCGACGGTCGAGTACGCCCTATTGCTCGCGCTCGTCATCATCGCCAGCCTCGCGGCATGGCAGAACCTCGGCGGCGCCGTCAGAGACATGATTGAAGAATCAAGCTCCGTCATCGCAAATGGCGCGTAGTCAATCGCGCATTCCCTTGTCGCGCCCGGCTTCCTCGAGGTAGTTGTACTTCCAGACGAACTCCAGCAGGTCTTTAATGTCCGCCCGGGCAAGCGCCACGTACATATCCGACGCTCCGTAGTACATCCAGACCTCGTCATCTCGCACCGCCGCGCCGCAGGTGAAGACCACATTCCCGGCCACGCCGTCGGTCTCGTAGGGAGCAACGGGGGCGAAGACCCAGTCTGAAGCCCGAGCGAGCACCTTCCGTGGATCATCGCGATCAACCAGCGCCAGCCCCAGCCTGTACGTGAGAACGCCTGCAGCCGCCTTTGCGCCATGGTAGATCAGCAACCAGCCATCTTCGGTGAGGATGGGCGGAGCGCCGGCGCCAATGCGGGTGGAGTCCCACCACGGGCCCAGATGCGTTGGGATCAGCAGGCCCGGCAGTGTCCACTCGGCGAGATTGTCCTCGTGGCTGTAGGCGTACCATATCTGTGGCCTGCCACCGGTCTCCGGCCTGTTGAGCATCACCCAGCGACCATCGAACTTGACCGGATACAGGGCCGCGTTCTTATTCGGCGGCATGGTGACTGAGCCGAGGCGCTCAACTGATTCGAAGCTGTCATCAATGATGGCTACGGCCACTGTGGCTCCGTAGCGCCCGTAGGCTGTGTACGCCACTGCCCACTGCCCGTTTTCCAGCCTGGTTATCCGCGGATCCTCGCAGCCCCATTCCTCAAAGGGGTAGTCCGGCAGGTCCGGACTGAGCAGCGGCTCATCGGCAAACTCCCAGTTGTCCACCCCGTTGGGGCTTCGTGCGATGCGCAGTTCCGAAATGCCCTCCCGCCGCTCAATCCGCAGCAGCAGGACCATCTCATCGCCGAGGTCGGCCACGGCCGGGTTGAACACTCCGTTGTTCTCAAAGGGTAGATCGTCCGGAGTGATGAGCGGGTTGGTCTTCGCGCGTTTGAACGGGCATGCAAGCATCTTCATCCTCCTCCGGGGAGCCCGCTCAGAGGGCGGGCTCCCACCACCACCTACCTGCTGTGTCGAGCGAATCAGTACTTCATTTCGCTGGGTGACTTGTAGTCCCACCGATCCGGTTCGCTCTCGGGCACCGGAACGTGATTCCAAAAGTCGGTCAGGCCGCGCGGGCCGGTGCGAACGTCAGGCACGGTAATCGGCTGTCCACCGAGTTCGGCCGAGCGCGCCGCCAGGATGCCCGGCAGCGTATAGTCGCACATCCGGTAGACATCTATCGGCACCGGACGGTCCCCAAGTATCGCCTTCGTGAAGTAGTAGGCGGTCTTGATGTCGGTGCCTCCGTGGCCGACGCTCTTGTCGTCGTCAGGCGCGGCCGTGCCTATCGGCACACACTCCCAGCCCTCGCGCTCCTCGCGGTCTCGGTCGCAGACCCGGCAGAAGCCCTCGTGAGAGTACCACTCGGCGCTGCCGCGGGTGCCAAAGAGCCGATAGTTGTGCGATGCCGGCCGCATCGTGTTGAGCGTGACTGTGATCTTGATCAGGCGCCCCGCGGCCGTCTGGAAGAGCGCTATCTGCCCGTCGGACCTCAGCGGCGCCTGGTCCTGCCACCACGGGGCCTCGCGGCAGGAGACCGACACCACGTGGTCATCGAGCACCTCGAGCAGCGGCCCCAGGTCGTGCGTCAGGTACTGAATCGGCGGCTGATCGGCCCGCCAGCACGGAAACGCGCCGCTGATGCCGTCCTCCACACACTGGGCGGGAGTGTAGCGCTCGCCGTCCACCGTTATGAGTGTGTTCGGCAGGTAGTGGAGGTATTCCCCCTCGGCCATCGATATTTCGCCCATGCTCTTCTCCATGACCCATTTGCGCCAGTAGCGCAGGAAGTCGAGGAATGACGAGTTCTCCGCCAGCATGTATTGCTTCCCCGTCAACTGGACCGTGGCGACGATGTGATGGCACTCCTCGGCGGTGAATGCGCCCGGCACCTCGGAGAGCACGTGGCAGCCCGCCTGCAGCGCCTGGATCGTGTGCTGCGCCTGCATGCGGCCGTTAGTGGCGACAGCGATGGCGTCCGGCTCCATCTCCAGCAGTTCCTCGAACTCCGCGACCATCGGCACGTCCGGAGCGACCTCGCGCGCCCGCTCCCGCATGCTCTCTATCCGATCCGCACAGCCGATGACTTCCGCTTCATCAACGCGCATGAAGTTGCGCAGGTGCGACATCCCTCGGCGCAGGCCCAAAATACCGACTCGAAGCTTTTCCATCTTCACGACTCCCTTCCATTATGAACGCCATCTGACTCTCCGCGCCCGCGGTGGTACGGGGCTATCAATCGAACCCGCGGAGGGTCCACTCAGACCCAGACGATCATCTCCGGGGCACCGCGCTGCCGCCCTCGCCGAGGCGCGGACGCTCGGTCGGGCGATCCTCTCCCTCCCAGACCTCCCACATCGCCGTCTGCACCCAGTCAGTGATCTGCCGCCCTGCATCGGCGATCAGGCGGCGCGAGAGGATCGGCTTCGCGCCGTAGCCGCCGCGGCTCGCCTGATCGGTGGTGGGGATGTAGCCGAGAGCGTCGTTGGCAAGCTCCACCACGATCGTCCATGGAGTCGGCGACCAGTGCTTGATCTCCATCCCCCACTTTGTGAAGATCTCACCGGGCAGGCCGACGATCATCAGCTCGCCAAAGCGCATCACCTGCACCGGAACCTGCGCGATCTGCCCGTCCTTGTCCCAGCGCTCGTATGACTTGATGATGGCCTCTTCGAAGTACTCCAGGTCATCACGCTGCTTCATCGTCTCGATCTCGGCCATGATGGCCTCATCGCGGGTGTAGTAGGGGATCTGCAGGTCCTCGAACTTCGACCCGCAGCCGGTCTCCTCCATCGGCTCGGCAACCTCTACCGCGGCCACTGCCAGCCCAGCGTAGGTGCGCCCCATCTGTATCGCCTTCGCCTCGCCCTCGCCCGGCTGCCGCGTCTCCCGCCACAGGCGATGGTTGATGTCACCGCATGGCCCGTTGACGAAGACCGTGATCGCCTGCTCGCCGTATATGCCCGCGACGGCCTCTTCCATGATGCCCGGCCAGTCGGCGGAGACGAAGTCGGCCGTCCCGCCGCCGATGACGTCAACATGCATGCCGTAGTTGACCATCACCGCGCGCACCGTACCGTCGGGTTCACGCACGCCTATCGCGACAAGCTCAGGATCCACGGGGCCGGCATGTCCGATGACGCCCTGCGATGAGAAGACTTCGTCGGCGTCCCGGGTGCGCCCGAGGCGATTGCTGGCGAGTAGACACTCCTCCTGCGCGCCGAGGAAGAGCAGCGCATCGAACATATCACCCGCGGCGGCTTCAGCGGTGTCGGCGATCTTCTCCGGCAGTGACGCCACCCACTCCTCCGGCGCCGACCAGCGGTAGCTTGAGCTGACCGAGGGGCCGGTGTGAGTGTGCGTCGCTGAGATCAGGATGCGATCGGCGGGGATGCCGGTGCGCTCGGTGATCAGCGCGCGCGCCTGATCGCCCCAGGTGCGGGCGACGAAGATCAGGTCGAGCGTTACGATGCAGATGCGGCAGTCGTCGTGCTCGAGCACAAGCGCGCGGCAGTGCAGGTCATCGCGCACGCGGCCGCCGATGCGCTCGTGATAATAGCCGGCGAGACGGACATCGCCCTCGGGTGTGATGACAGATCGGGCCACACCGGCCCTGATCTGCGGCAGGTCTTCGGTGTTGTAGGGTGACTCAGGCATCTCGGTACCTCCCGGGCGGAGTGATTACTTCTGCGCGTCTACGCGGCTCAACGGCGTGGACTTCCACGCCACTCACGCGATACCTCCGGCAGAGCCGAAGGAGGTCCCGGTCGCCTGATGAGGAACTGCGGCGCCGGAGCGTCAATATCAGCCGCGGGAGGGAATCACATGACGGCTGACTGTGCTGATTCGCGAGTCCCCCCGCGATGAGCCGCAGGAAGGCTCTTCTCGTCATCATTGATGCCGCACGGCGGGAGGATACCCACGCGGCGTTCGATCGGTCTTTGAGCCCGGAGCTTGCATCAGCCGCCCGGGTCAACATGATTTCCCCCTCGTGCTGGACCGTACCGGTCATGGGCTCGGTGCTGACGGGCCTGCATCCGGCGGAGCACGGACTCGGCTGGCCCCTCATGCAGGCCCGTTGCAGCGCCCCGACAATCGCCGCGATGTGCGATGACGCCGGCAGGAGCTTTCTGCTGCTATCGGCGAACCGCATCTATGCGCCGCCAATGATCCCCCTGCGCGCCGATCAGATCGAACTGCCCCATCGCCGCCGCCGCAAAGAGGTCGGCCTCGGGCGCCTGCTGGGCATCCTCGACTACGGTGGGCGCGCGATCCTGCGCCGCGTACAGCAGATGGCCGCCTCTGATGGCCTGCCCGATCTGCTCGTCGTCCATCTGCAGGAGGCACACCACCCCTACCTGCCGCCGCCAACGGGCTTGGCGCCACGCGAGCGCCTGCGCTATGCGCTGGGCCATCTGCGATACTACACATCCCGCCAGGCGCAGGCGTGGGAATTCGCCGCGCACGCCACTTCCGACGGTTGGAGCGACGCGCGCAAGCGCTATCTGCAGTGTCTCGACTACGACGTACGCATCACCGAGGGCCTGATCGCGGCATATCAGCAGGCGGGCCTCCTCGATGACAGCCTCATCGTGGTCACCGCCGATCATGGGGAGCACCTCGGCGAGCACCAACTCGCCGACCATCAAGCTTCGCTGCACGAGGAGCTGGTGCGCGTACCGTGCGCAGTGATGGCACCGAGTATGCCGCCCGGCGCGCAGATCACCGGCCAGTTCCAACACACAGACCTGCTCGCGACGCTCTGCGGCTTCCTGCAGATACCGCCCGTGGGCTATGAGCCGTCGCATCAGCCGCTGGACCTGCTCTCGCCGCGCACCTGGGCCGCCGGGCACGAGCATGCGTTCATCGAATGGACGGCGTGGGGGGACGGGCAGCTCGCCAACCTGCGTCGGCGCAACCCGAGCTACGACTTCGCCCCGCTGCGGCGCGATCTGCTGGGTGTGCGCACGAGACGATGGAAGTACATACGTGGCTCAGACGGCAGCAGACGCCTGTACGATCTGCAGCGTAATCCCGGCGAGACGCGCGATGCCAGCGCAGATAACGCGGCCGTCGTCACGGAGCTTGATGCGAGACTGGAGCAGTGGAGAGACGGGATGCGAGGCAGCCGGCATCCGGCGGCGGACGAAGAGCCTGGTGGAGCGCTGCTCGAGCAGCGACTGCGGGACCTGGGCTACATTTAGCGGCGCTCAGGTGCCGCCGAGGAAGTCGTAGCTGACACGCTTCTGCACCGCGGCGACCTGGGCAAATGACTGATTGAGCATGGCCTGGTCTACCGGCCCGAGCCTGTGATAGGCCACGAGGTTGTCGGCTTCGCGCCCCGCAGAGAGCGCGACAGCCTGCTGCTGGAGCCTCAGGCGGGTGAAACTCTCCTGCGCCGAGATCGTCTGCTCGGCACTGGTATCGGAAAGCACCGCGGAGCCTGCGAGCGCCTCAAGCCGGTCGAGGGTATTCGTCTGCTCGATTCGCTCGCGCAGTGCATAGAGACGCGCGAATGCAGTGAGTGGGGCCTGCGCGTCTTTGAGGTTGACCATCCGCGCGTCCTCGCCTGCCGTACCTCCGGCGATTATGCGTCCGAACAGGCGCACCGGCGGCTTGAACTGCAGTGCCTGCTGCGCGAGATGGCTGAAGAACGCCGGGTGCCCGGCCGCATCAGTGAAGACGTGTTCGCGCAGTTCATCGGCCAGCGCTCTACCGGCGCTGTCGTCCTGCTCGCGAGAGACGGGCCTGAAGTCGAAGAATGCCACGAACTCCAGCAGGTCGTTCGGCTCTGCGGCCCGTATCCACTCCTCGAAGTACCGTTTCCACACCGACAGCGGCCGGCACCACTTCGGGTTCTGCGCCATGATCTCGCCGCGGCAGTAGGGGTAGCCGGCGTCATCCAGCCAGCCGCAGACGCGTCTCCCCAGGTCGAGGAAGTACTCCTGCACCGCCGCATCGTCACCCGCACCATCGGCGTAGACGAGGGCGTTATCCTGATCGCTGGTCAGGACCATCTCCTCACGGCCGTGGCTTCCCAGCGCGAGGAAGACGAACGGTCGCGGTGGCGGTCCGAGTTCGCGCCGGGCCAGTTCGATGAAGCGGACGGTGGCGGCGTCGCAGACTGACGTGAGCATGCTTGTGACCTGGGCCGGCTGGGCGCCACTTTCAATCAATGATGCCGCAAGCGTTGGCGCGCGTAGTGCGGCGGATACCACACGCTCAACCGTGTCGGAGCGGTCAATGTCGCGCGCCAGCACGATCGGGCCGTAGTTGGGGAACTGCAGCAGTTCGCTGTGGTGCACCACGCCGCTGACACGCCCACTGCGATCCTCGAGCGCAAGGTGCTGGATGGAGTCTCGCTCCATCGCCGCCAGCGCCTCATAGATCTCCGCGTTCTCGGGGATGGACTTGACAGGCGCGGTCATAACGCGCCCGATCGGGGTCTGCAGATCAGTGCCTGCAGCGACGATCCTCTCACGCAGATCCTGATCGGTAAAGATGCCGATTGGCTCTCCAGAAGGCGAAGTCACCACGGCCGCACTGGCCTCCGCAGCGGTGATGCGGCTCACTACCTCCCGCACGGGTTCGTCGGGATCGGCGAGAACGGGCTCGGATGCCAGGTGAGCCACCGGTTCGTGCAAAAAGAGCATCGAAGCCTGCAGGCGCTCAATCAGCGCCTCACGTCGCGCCTGTTGCCTCGCGGTGGCGGTCACATCCTCAATCGAGCAGTCGAGGTAGCGCGGTTCGTCACGTTCGTCGCGAGTGACCACGGCTTCGATGCGTACGCTCAGGCTTCGCGGGTCGCCGATGGGCAGGCGGAGAGTGCGCTCGGCCTTGCCATCGCGCCGCGTCTCCTGCAGAAACTCCTCCCACGCCGCCTGATCGGGGAACAGCGGTGGGAGCGTCATAACTCCACCCGGAGCGGCTTCCTGCACCGCCGCGAGGAGCGGTTCGGCCGCCCGGTTGTAGCGCAACACGGTGCCCTGCGATGTAGGTCGCGCTCGAAGCAGGCCAATTGGAGCGGCCTCAGCTATCTCCCCCAGCGCCTGGTGAGCGATACCGGATGACGCCTCAGCGGCGCCGCTTCTTCCGGCCGCTCGACCGAGAGGGGTCACCAGCAGAATCAGCCCCCGTATTCCCGCCAGCGACATGGCGCTGATGGCGAAGATGCACTCAACGAGCGTGTCGTCACTGCGCCGCAGCACACCCTCAATACCGCCTGAGGCCGGCTCCCCTGCCTCAACCCGCTCGATCTCCGCCCATACCTCTGCGTTCTCAGCGCGCCGGGGCAGCAGGTCGTCGAGGTCAAGCAACTGCAGCTCCTCCTGCCTGCAGTCCGCCGCCTCGAGCAGGATCGCGTTGCCGTAGCGACAGCGGCCGTCCTGCACGAGGAGTGTGCCCTCGCTGGTGGCCTCCACCAGCGAGCGGTAGCGGGCGGTGGACTCGCGCAGCCCCTCCTCCGCCTGCGAACGCGCGCGCTCCACCCGCAGACTCTGGCGCAATACGTAGAGCAGAAGCAGCGCCACCAGCACGGCGATCCCGACTGAAGTTCGCAGCAGGTTCGTCTCGAGGCTCTCAATCTCCGCCTGCACGTCCTCCGTGTAGAGGCCGGTTCCGATGACCCATCCCCACGGTTCGAAGATCTTCACGTATGACTCTTTGGGCGCAAAGCGCCGCGGGTCATCCTTCCACTGCCAGACGTAGTTCACGTATCCGCCGCCACTCTCGCGGGCTACTTCAGCGAACTTCACGAAGATACGCACGCCTCGCTGATCGACGTAGTCGGATACGTCGGTGCCATTGAGTTCGGGGCGGTACGGGTGCATGATGATGCGAGGCTGCAGGTCCTGGATCCAGAAGTAGTCCTTCCCCTCCGAGCCGTAACGCAGGTCCTCGATACGCCTCGCCGCCATCTCCCGCGCCTCGACCGGGTTCAGCAGCCCTGACTGAACGTCACGCTCATACGCGGCGAGAATGCTCCATGCCGACTGCGTCAGTTCCCTGATCGTCTCCCGCTTGCGGTCGAGCAGTGACCGCTCGAATGCGGGAAGAAACACCGCGAAGATGGCTCCGACAAAGAGGCTCATAGCCAGCACGGTCGGGACGAGCACGTGAAGAAGGAAGTGGCGCCGCTTCATCCGGTGGCGCGGCTGGTCGTGAGAGGCCTCGTCGAGAGAACGCCTGCCGCGACCGGTCGCATCGCGGAAGCGCTTCCATAGCTCAGTGGGCATGTCCACGCCAAGCGGGGAGCGCCCGGCGCCGCCCCGATCATGGACATCGCTCCCCCCCGAGACGAGCAGATCATGCTGTTGGGCGAGGCTACGCAGTTGCTGCTGTTCACTCTCGCTGTAGCGACCGTAGATCGCTTCCACCCCGTCGAGGCCCTGCGACTTCAACTCGCCCAGCAGGGGATCGAGGCGATCGGGATCGGATTCGAGCGTGAATGGGTGTGCCAGGAAGGTACGCCCGCCCGCGGCGTGAACCGTCTCGATGGCCTCCTCGATCTGCACCCGGCCGTTTCGAGGTGTCTCCCCGTCATCCGGCGGCATTGAGCTTCTGTGCCTGATCGCCCCCGCCAGATTCTCCGAGGTAGGTGGCTTTGAGACCCGCACTGCATCGAGCAGCCTGAGAAGCTGGCGGTGCTCGGGATCGAAGCCGTAGGCGAGCAGATGCGCCTCCTGCCCGTTGCATAGCGTCGTGATCTCGACGCCGGTGATGAAGCCGATACCGTTGCGCGATGCGGCGTTGCGGAAGGCCTGGAGGCCCTCAAGCGTGTCGTGGTCGGTGAGTGAGGCGTGGGCAACCCCATCGGCGGCAAGTTGCTCTACCAGCGCGCCGGGCGGAAGTGATCCGTCGCTGTAGATTGAGTGGCAATGAAGCTCAACGCGAGTGGTCGCGCTCATATTCTCGCTTGCATGCACGGGAGTATGGCCTGAACAGGATTTCGCCCCCGCCTGACGCGAACCTCCATGCCCCATTGCAGGGCCGTCATACAGCGGTTACAATGGCCGCCGCAGGTAGACAGCTTCCGCGCGGATCGGAGTGGGCCATGCGCCACGCACAAAACGTAGGCCTGAACGCTCTCGACAGCATGATTGACGGGCTCGTGAACTACCTCGTTCGCGTCCAGGAGGATGAGGGCGAATATGCCGGGAGCTTCTGGAGCGAACTGGCCTATCACATCCCGCTCCTCGACTACCGCGCCGGCGGCAGCCACCACAACCGCACTGTTGGCAGCGCCGGCCTCGCGTTCGTCAAGCTGAATGATGACTACCCCGAGCGCAACCTGCTCCGAAGAGCCGAGCGGGCATTCGACTGGGTCATCACGCGCCAGCATGAAGACGGCGGCCTCTTCGAGATCACCAACAATGACCGCCCATCGCAGTTCCACCTCGACTTCGAGCGCAGTTCGATTTCGCTGGGCCTCGTCACGCACGGCACGTACAGCGCGCTACAGCTCGGACTGCCGGATAAGCCATCATGGCTGCACTTCCTCCGCCAGGCTGCGCGCTGGCAGATGACGGTCGAGACAGATCCGGGCAACTTCCTGCACACGGAGGGTTACCCTGAAGACAAGCTGATCCTCAATGGCTCCGCGCATGCTGCCGAGACGCTGCTGATTGGCGCTGAAGTCAGCGATGATGAAGCGGAGCGTCAGTATTTCGTCGCTGGAGCCGGGCGCGCAATCGAGGCGATCATGCGCCTGCAGCGCGACAACGGGATGCTGCCCTACTCCAATTATGAGAACGACAACAGCATCTCTTACACCGCCACTGTCGCGTGGGTGCTGCAGAACCTGCTCGACATGAACCCGATGCCCACCGGATTGGTTGACGATGTGAGCGGAACACTCGACCGCGCCGCGGAGTTTCTCGCCGACCAGGTGCGCGATGATGGCTCGGTTGATTGGGACACGTGGGAGAACCATGGGCAGAAGTACCACACGTGGGTCTACGGCCTGATGGCACGGGCGCTGGCGTGGCACCGTGAGCCGAAGTATATTGACGCGGCGGAGCGTCTTGTCATCTCCGCGCATGAGCGCCTGTACAGCCCCGAGCAGGGCCTCTGCCGCATGTACGACTTCCCGCTCGGCGAGGAGCGCGTCATCTGCGGCCACAGCATACGCGCGGAGGGTTTCTACGAGTGCGCCTACCACCAGGCCGACCTGTTCGACTGCCTCGTGGACGTGAGGCAGTTGCTGCGGCAGCAGGCGCAGTAGCCGCTCAGACCGGCCCGCCCGCACATTCGCGTTCGCAGGCGGCGATGGCGGCCTCCATGTTGGCCTCGGGAGTGCCGCGGCCGGGGTAAAGCTGCACTCGGTGGCACCCGCTGGCGGCGAACTCCGCGATACGGTCGCCTATCTGCGCCGGTGTAAGCTCGAGCATCTCCTGGGGGGTCAGTTGCGTCCAGAACGCGTGGCCCATGATCTCGCGCATTTCTTCGAGCGTGAGCAATTCACAGCCCGCGCCGTGGAAGTCCGTGATGCCAAGCTCTTCTCTGGCGATACGCAGGTGCGCGGCTCGCAGCAGCTCAGAATGCATGAAACGGCTCTGGTTGTCCGCGTATAGCCTCCGGTAGTAAGGGACCGCGAACTCCCGGTACATCCCCGGCGACATCAGGCCGGAGTAGTCGTCGCCACTGTAAGTGAAGCCGCGGTACTCGGCGCCCACCACGGAGGCTCCGAAGCGGGCGACTGTCTCCTCAGCCTCCACCACAAACTCCAGCACCCGCCGCGCGCCATCAGGGTCCTCGGCGAGCCATGCGAGCACCGCGCCGTCGGTGATCTCGCAGGCGGTGGTAATCACGCCGCCGCCCGCGCCACCGAAGCCGACCTCGTGCCCCCGTTCTCGGTAGTACTTCCACGCCTCATAGCGCTTCGCCATCAGGCCGCTTTCGCGCGGATCGCCCGGCTTCAGCGCGTCCACGTCGTCCGGCTGCGCTATCAGCGGGCACTTCGAATCGAGATAGGGAAGCTCATCGGAATTCTCCGGCCAGATCACCGACATGCCGAGGTACGATGCGAAGACGCATGTGGGTGAATCGACCGACGGCCTGATGAAGCGGCCCACGCCCCAACGCGATTCGGCGTACTCCTTCGCGGCAAGCTGTGCCTCCAGCATCACCGCGGGCGAGCCGTAGTAGTCGGCATAGCTGACGCCCGCGTATTCGGTGTACGTCACATTGCAGAACGCGATATGCCACTTCTGCTCCATTACGAGCCCTCCGACTGCGGCGCGTCTTCAGGTGGCTTAGCGGGTAGCGGCGGCGCCGGATAGCACGGCGCACACGGCCGAAACAGCGACAGTTGCTCCGAACGCAGGTAGTGCAGGCTGTGGAGCATCCGCTCGGGAGCGGGATATACCATTCGGAGACCCCGCATCTCCGTCTCCGGATTCTGCATGAGCGCCCCGGCCTGCAACAACAGCTCATTCCTCTCCCGATACTCCCACAGATGGACGCGATTGCTGCGAACAGCGAGTCCGCTAATCAGCATCATCACAACAAACGCCGCTACCTTGAGCCAGTCGCTGCGCCTCCGAAGCGATTCGAGCGGCCCCGTAGCGGCAACCGCCAGCAGCGCTATCTCCATCAGCCAGATCAGGTTCGCGAACATGTAGTAGCGGTTGAGCGCCGCTGACCCGAGGCCGAAATGGCCTCTGCCGACGGTGATAATCAGCCCCACCGCGAGGCCATACAACCCGACCGCTATCAGCGATGCCACTTCCGGGCGGCGTAGCATGCGCCGCCGCGCAATCAGCCAAACCAGAGCCATACCAAGCAGAAGGCCGAAGCCGCCGATCGGCGCTCCACGGTGAGCGCTGAAGGGACCGCCGATGTAGGTCAGCACAAAACGCGTCCACAGCTTCGGGTGCGTGTGCGGCAGGCAGGGTGGCGGATGGTATGCCGGTCTCTCAAAGCCATGCGCGTAGAGTCCGATCATCACCGCGCCCACTCCGGCCCACAGTGCCGCCCGGGCCCAGTCCGATCGGGACCTGATCCCATCGCCCACGAGACCGATCATGACCAGACCCAGCGGCCAGACGAGCGCTCCTGAGGCGAAGGAATAGGTCGCCACAATCGCGGCCACTACCGCCCCGGTGAAGGCCAGCCGGCTGGCCCTCTCGCCCAGCAGCACGAAGGCCCCGACCACGCCGAAAACGCACAGGCCGATCTGAAGCTGAAAGGGGGAGATCCAGTTTTCGGTCCCGTTGATGGAGAACGCTACGAGCGCCATCGCCGGGAGGTACCATCCGGGACCGAAGGACGGCCGCCCCTGCGCCCTCCACGTCTGCAGGGCCATCAGCGCGACTACTCCGGCCACGCAGATGACATTGACCGGCAGTTGCCAGTTGGTATTCCAGCCGCTAAGTATGGCCAGGCCGACCATGATAAGCCTTGGGAAGAACAGCCGGTGCTCGTTATGCTGTGAGGCAAGGTCGGAGAGCGTCAAGCCCTCCGTGTGGCACTTCTCCAGCGTCGGCACGAAGTCCCACTGGTCCCAGTGAGGGACATCAATCATGTAGCGCGCAATGACGACCACCAGCAGCATCAGGGCCATCACGGTAACGAGAAGGATCAGGAAGCGCTGCAGGCCGCTTCCGACATGCAGATAATTGACTGACCCGCGCATTCTCGTCCCCTTGAGAACGTCTCTGTCGCATATTACACCGGCATGTGCGGTCTTCAGCACCAAATAACCGAAGACCTCCTGCACGTTCATCTACGGAGGTGTGGGCGAGAGTCATACGGAATAGGATTGCGCGTTCTGCAGCGGGAGGGTAATGAGATGCAGTTCGACGTTTGTGTAATCGGCGGCTGCGGGCATGTTGGCCTGCCGCTCGCGCTCTGCTTTGCCAACGAGGGCAGGCGTGTGGCTGGCTTCGATGTGAACAGCGATGCCGTGGCGGCTGTCGCCGGAGGCCAGATGCCGTTCCAGGAGGAGGGGGGCGAGGAGTCCCTCAGCGCCGCGCTTGCGTCGGGCAACCTGCGGATTTGCGACGACCCCGAGGTCATATCCAGTGCCCGTGACATCATCCTGACCATCGGTACACCGGTGGACCGGCACCTGAACCCCTCGTTCGCGGCCATTCAGGCGGCGGTTGAGGACTATCTCCCCTACTTCCGGAACGGCCAGCTTCTCGTTCTGCGCAGCACGGTATATCCGGGAACCAGCGAGCGTGTCTACAACGTGATCCGCTCCGAGGGGCCGCAGATGTTCGTCGCGTTCTGCCCCGAGCGCATCGCGCAGGGCCAAGCGATCCGCGAGACCTACCAGATGCCGCAGATCGTCTCCGCATTCTCCGACGAGGGTATGGCGCGGGCGCGGGAGCTGTTCGAGGTGTTCGGCGGCGGGATCATCGAACTCGCGCCGCTGGAGGCCGAGCTGTGCAAGCTCTTTACCAACTCCTACCGCTACATCAAGTTCGCGGTGGCGAACCAGTTCTACGCCATCGCCAATGACCACGGCGTGGACTACTACCGGCTGCGCGAGGCAATCACCAAGGACTACCCCCGCGCGAGCGATCTGCCCTCCGCCGGTTTCGCCGCCGGACCGTGCCTCTTCAAGGACACAATGCAGCTCGGCTCCTTCTACAACAACAGCTTCTTCCTCGGCCATGCAGCGATGCTCATCAACGAGGGCCTGCCCGGCTACATCGTGGGCTGCCTGCGACGTTCGCTGCCCCTGCGCGAGATGACCGTCGGCATACTCGGCATGGCCTTCAAAGCGGACTCCGACGATGCCCGCGACTCGCTGGCATACAAGCTACGGAAGATACTCGAACTGGAGTGCAAGGAAGTCGTGACAACCGACCCTTACGTCAGTGACGAGCGCCTGCTGCCACTGGAGGAGGTCGTTGAGCGGAGCGATCTGCTGATCGTGGGAGCGCCGCATTCCGTATATCGCGAGGTCGATCTGCAGGACCAAGAGGTCGTAGACATCTGGAACTGCTTCGGCCGTGGAGGGCTGATCTGCCCATGAAAGTACTCGTGACCGGCTCTGCCGGCTTCCTCGGAGGCTATCTTGTTGAGGAGCTCATCGCCGCCGGGCATAGTGTTGTCGGCGTAGATAACCTCTCGAAGTACGGTGAGGTCGGTCGAAGCTATGACGATGATCCCCGCTACAGCTTCGTGCGCGGTGACTGCAAAGATGTCGGGTTGCTCACCGAGCTTGCCGAAGGCTGCGAGGCGATCATCGCGGCCGCGGCAATGATCGGCGGCATCTCCTACTTCCACCGCTTCGCCTACGACCTGCTTGCCGAGAACGAGCGCATCCTCGCCAGCACCTTCGATGCCGCGATCGCGGCATTCCAGAGAGGCTCACTCGAGCGCATCATCGTCGTATCGTCCTCGATGGTTTTCGAGAGCGTGGATCACTACCCGTCGGTGGAGGGCGACCAACTTCGCTGCCCGCCGCCGATGTCCACCTACGGCTTTCAGAAGCTGGCCTCGGAGTACTTCGCGAAGGGCGCATGGGAGCAGTATGAGCTTCCGTATACCATCGCGCGACCCTTCAACTGCGTGGGGATAGGCGAATCGCGGGCCGTTACGGACGCGACCGTTCGGCGCGGTAACATCGAACTCGCCCTCAGCCATGTGGTGCCCGACCTGGTGATGAAGGTGCTTAAGGGCCAGGACCCGCTGGAGTTGCTTGGCGACGGCTCGCAGGTCCGCCACTACACCTACGGTGGCGACCTTGCGAGGGGCATTCGCATCGCGATGGAGAGCGAGGCGGCGGTCAATGAGGACTTCAACCTCTCCTCGCCCGTCTCAACCAGCGTGCTGGAGCTTGCGGAGTCCATCTGGCGGAAGATACACGGCGACGCGAAGCCCTTCCGCTGGACGAGCGTGGAGCCGTTCCCCTACGACGTGCAAAAGCGCATCCCGGACGTAACAAAAGCGCGAGAGGTGCTGGGCTTCGAGGCGACCACGTCACTTGACGAAATGCTCGATGAAGTCATCCCGTGGATCGAGGGGCAGATCGAGGAAGGGCGCCTGTAGTGCCCTCTGAGCTGTCGCTGGTCATCCCGGTGTACAATGAGGCCGAGAACGCCGGGGCACTGCTCGATGCCATCGCCGAACATGCAGGCACGGACTGCGAGATACTGATCTGCTACGACAGCGAGGACGACACTACGCTGCCGGTGGTGCGCGAGCAGGCGGATCGGTTCCCCCACCTGCGGCTGGTGCGCAACCACTACGGCCGAGGAGCGCTCGGAGCGATCAAGAGCGGCTTCGCCGAGGCGACGCGGCCGGCGGTGATCGTCACGATGGCCGACCTTTCCGACGATCTGAGATCGGTCGGGCCGATGCTGGAGCAGTTCCATCGCGGGGCCCACGTGGTCGCGGGTTCGCGCTACATGAAGGGCGGGCGGCAGATCGGCGGGCCGCTGCTCAAGCGGATGCTCTCGCGCCTGGCGGGTCTATCGCTGCACGTCCTCGCCGGGCTGCCGACTCATGACGCAACCAACAGCTTCCGCCTCTACAGCCGCGAGCTGCTCGGGCAGGTCGAGATCGAGTCGGACGGGGGATTCGAGCTTGGCCTGGAGCTGACGGTGAAGGCGCACCTGCGGGGGATGAAGATAAGCGAGGTGCCGACCACATGGAGCGACCGCTCCGCCGGCACCTCGCGTTTTCGCTTACTTTCGTGGCTGCCCCGCTATCTGCGCTGGTACTGGCTCGCGCTGCGGAGCAGACCTTCTAAGGCTTCCTGACGTTGCAGACCTGGCTGCCCCACACGCTGGACTTGGCGAGCCACTTCGCATGGCCGTCCACGAAGCCGTAGTTCCCGCCCTCGTTGTGGAGATTTGGGATGTAGCTTTCGCTGTAGAGCACCAGATAGCCGATGCCGTTGCCGTAGACCGGCGAAAGATCCCCGATGACGATCGTTTCGGCCGGATGGGTGATCTGGGACATCGCCAGGCGCGCTCCGGTCGGGGTATCAATATCGCCGGAGGCATACGTGTAACCCATTCCATTGTTCAGGTACAGACCGGTGGCAGTGTTCGATGCCGAGTTGCCTCCGCGGATATTCCAGCCGTAACCAGGGTTCTTCGCGGGTTCAGAGGGACAGAAGAGAATCTGGTCGTTGTTGATGTATGGCTGCATCAACTGATACCAGCGACCATTCGCGTTCTGCCCGAGACAGAAGATCTCGTCGTAGTCCTGGACGTACATCAAGATGCTTAGCTGCAGTTGCTTGACGTTGTTCAGACAGCTGTTCTGCCGAGCCTTCTCCCTCGCCCGAGCGAACACGGGGAAGAGGATGGCGGCGAGAAGCGATGATCGCGATCACTACCAGCAACTCGATGAGCGTGAATCCACGTCGCATGGCGACACCTCCCGAATGATGTCACTACCTGCGGTCGAGAGACTTCATCTGCATAAGTGTATCACAAAACCACATAGCCATGCGCAAAGTCACAGAAATGGCAGCGAAAACGCGCTACCGCACCTGGACCGCGTCCACCTCAAGCTCGAACAGCAGGTCCTGGCGGCAGATGACGTTGTGCGCCACTATCACCGGGAACTCCGGAATGCCGGCGGCTATTCGATGCTCCTCCAGCACTCCCGCATCTTCGGGGTAGCGCACGTAAGCCGTGGCGCGAGTTACGTCCTCCCAACTCATTCCACGCGATGTGAGGATCGCCTCGATGACCTCACAGGTCCGGGCCGCCTGTGCCGCCACATCGCCGCTATGCACGGTATCGCCTCCGGGGGCGATGCTGGCGGTTCCGGAGACAAAGACGCGCCTGATGTCCGGCATATCCACCTCGGCGGCGCGGCTGAAGGAACTGCCGTACTGCAGCGCCGGGCACTGCAGCGGCGAGGGCAGCGCCTCCACGCGTACCTCGGGGCTCTTCGCCTTGACCGCGTAAGCCCCGGCTACCATCGCGGCGCCCATGGGGTTCGCGCCGCCGATCCCCGTGCTCGCAGGCACCATGCGGTCGAAGACTCCGCGCTCGGTGAAGAAGGTGGTGCGAACCACGTTGAACTCGGGGTACCACGCGAGGATGTCGTCAAGGAAAAGCCAGGTGCGGACGACGTGGCTGAAGTCCATCTCCGCCAGTGCGAGGGCCTCCTCGATGCGTTCGAACGCCGCACGCGCCTGCAGCGGCGCCGAGTCGGTCAGATCATCGGCATGGATACCGGCCAGCATGCATTCGACCGCATGCGGCCCCTCAACCACTGTGCCGACCGTCCAGCCATCGAGCATCAGCGGCCTGATCTCAATGCCCGCCACCGCGCGCAGATGCACGCCGCCAAGGCCGTCGCCCGAGGTCCTGCCCTTCACCCACGTCAGCGGCACACCGCGCAGATCATCGAGGCCGGTGACACCGCCGTTGGGGCCGAAACACTCAGCCGCCACCACTCCCGCGCCGAACTGCAGTTGGGAATCGGACGCCATCGAGGTGATGCTCTCGGCCGTGGCCTGCGGCTGTGTCAGGTGTACCTCACGCATGTCATCCCGAATGATCTCTTTGACTTGAACCGTGCCACCCGATCCGGCCCCTGCGATTGCTGGCATACTGGTGACCCTTTCCTGTAACGATGTCAGGGCTCAACGACCTCGAACGGAATGGCTGGAAGGCACCCGATCGGCGGACGCGTCTTCCGGGTTCGTCCGTCCTGAAGTCTCGTCTCTACGTTTAACACCGCATCGAAGATGAGGTTCTCACTGTGCCCCACCTTGAGCGCCGTGTCATCGGCGGCCAGCACCACCGAGAGGCCGGCCTCGCTCACCTGCGCCTCACGTATCGTCAAGCCCGGCGGCGGCTCGTTCAGCACCACTTCGAGATTCTCCGGCACGGCTTGCCCGGCGCCACGGATGGTCACTACCGCGGTTCCACCGCTGGGAATGCGCACCGGCGGCTGATCGGCCACCATCAGCAGCGGGGCGCTCCGAAGCGCGGGGCTCACGACTGCCAGCATCTCCTCCGCCGGGACCAGGTGCCGCCAAAGGAATGCCTGCATCATATCTTCAGCAGGCACAGCGCTGCGGACGACAGCATTCCCCGCGATGACCGCCTGCCCCTCCAGGTGCAGCGCGACCGGATCGGGCATTGGACGCAGCGGTGCGGTGATAGTCATCCTCGCGCTCGTGGCGCCTGCCGGTATCACGCCGCCCTGCAGGGAAAAGCCGCCGATTCTCCCGCCAAGCGCCACCCGCACCTCGCCATCGAAGCCATCCCGCCGCAGGGCGTAGACGCGGATTGGAACGCTTCTGCCCGCAGCTACCACCAGGCTCGGAGGCGTCACACGAAGGTCGAAGTCCGGCTGCGGTGGCCGCAGATGCAGCCGGTAGCCCCACGCCTCACCGCCGGCCTGCTGCGCATCACTCACCTGCACGCAGTAGGTTCCATCCGCAGGCAGTTTTGCTCGAAGATACGAGTCCGCGTGGTGCGTCAGCAGACCCGGGTCGGGATGGAGCGTCGCGTCACGCTGCATGTGATCGTCATTCCACGCAACTACCCCGCCAGAAGCGTCAATGAGCCTCAGCAGCGAGTCCAGCGGCGAGTTGAGCACCCGCGCCCGTATCTCGGCCACGATCTCCTGCCCCGCCCGGCCCTCGAACACAAAATGATCCTCATCGCCCGGCTGCAGTATCCGCCCGTTCACGATCTGGGGCAGAACCACCCGCTGTGCATCCGCACGGAGGTCATTCGGCTCAACCTCCATGCAGTCAGGGATCGTGTCGATCCCGTAGGGCACCTCATTGGTCGGAATATCGCCGGTTCGCCATGTGGAGCGGCGGATCAGAGGAAGATCCCCCTCGGTATCGAGTCTGACCTGGTCGAACGGGAGGTTCCAGCCACCTATGTCCACGACCGCGCTGCCATCAATCGCGGCCCCGAGTGGGAAGATCCACGTGATGAAAGGCATTTCGCAGATCGAGACACGATAGACGAAGTCCTCCCGGCCGCGGTAGATGGAGTCGCGCAGCTCAAGCTCATAGACGCCATCGGCAGGGATCTCGCAATAGAGCACCGGGTCGGGGTCGAATCGGAAGTCATCGGCGAAGGCGACAGTGCGCCCCTGCTCGTCGCGCACCTCCACCACTGCCTGGAACCATCCGGGCACCGCGTCGGCAAGATATGGCACGAGATGCCGCGCGGCGACTGCCATCACAAGCCCCTGCCCCGCCGTCGCCCGGAAGCGGAAGTGGTCTACGTCGCCGGGCATGATCTGGCCGTTCAGCACTACCGGCGTGTCCAGAGGCGGCTGCTCAGTGATGTAACTGGCCAGCCGCGGCTCCACCGCACTCGGGTCGTTTGGCTCGGATTCGCAGCTTTCGGGCAGCACGCCCACCTGGAAGATCATCGGGCTGGTCATGCCGCTGCGGGTCTGGACGCGAAGCTCGCGATCACTCGGCGAGGCGCCCCTGGCGATGGTGACATCAATCAGCAGCGTCTCAGCAAGCTGGGTATTGCGTTGTCGCCTGGGATCAAACACTCTGGCGGACAGGTCGAGCAACTCGGCGAGCGAGAGGCGGTCGAGATCGCGCAGTAACGGGTGATCGGGTAGCTCGGGGAGTTCCTCAGCCCGCACATTGCCCCCCTCCATCCTCTGCCGGATCTGCGCGCGGATGTGCTTCGACACGTCGCCGAGCTTGTTCTGAGGGATTGGCGGGCAAAAGTCCACTATCCGCGCCTGGATGCCGCCGCCGGAGACATGCACCGCCACGGCGCCGCGCAGGCCCTGTCCACCGGCGCGCACTCGCACCGTCGTCCCCTGCTGTCCGCCCGCCGGGTAGAGATAGCCGACGTCGCACTTCTGCTGCGCCCATGCGCCGGCCGCGGACAGGGCGATGACCAGCAGCAGCATCATCCCGCGCATATCACACCGCTCCACCTGCATCTACATGATCTCCGTGAGCCTGCCGCCGGTCTTTATGCCCTCGGCGGCGTTCGGGAGCACGGGGACATCAAGGCCCATCGGGTTCGGCAGCGGCCCGTCGGGATCGATCCCCATGAGCTGGTAGATACTGCCGATGACATCCACCGGGTAGACCGGGCGCTCGGCGACCGTCTCGCCGCGCGCGTCTGACGCGCCGATCACACTCCCGCCCTTGAAGCCGCCTCCGGCGAGCACCGACGAGAAGCAGGCGCCGAAGTGATTGCGTCCGCCATTCCACGGCGCCTCCCACATCACGCGCGGGCTGCGTCCGAACTCGCCGCCCCACCAGACAATGGTGCTGTCGAGCAACCCCCGCTCTGACAGATCCGCCAGCAGCGTCGCCATGCCCCGGTCCATCTCCGGCAGCTTGCGGTTCATCGCCTCAAAGTGCTGCTTGTGCGTGTCCCAGCCCTTCGCGTTGATGGTGATGTAGGGCACACCGGCCTCCACCAGCCTCCGGGCCATCAGGCAGGACTGCCCGAAGGTGTTGCGGCCGTACTCTTCGCGCACCTCATCAGATTCGCGCGTGAGATCGAAGAGCTCCTTCGCCTCGCCGAGCATAAGGTCATAGGCGCTCGCCTCGGCCTGATCATGTGCGGCGAACTGCGGGCTCTGGGGGATGGCGTCGCCAAGGCTGTCGAGGGAGTGAAGCAGTTGGCGCCGCCCAAGCTGCCGCTCGTCGGTGATGCCCGGAGCGATGATGCCATCCACCTCAAAGCGCGGTCTTGCCGGATCGCCGCCGGTCGCAAACGGCTTGTAACGCTGCCCGAGGAAGCCCGCCTCGGAGAAACGCCCCTGCGGCTCCATCAGCACGATGTAAGGTGCGACTATGCCATCGTAGCCATGGTCGTATCCCCTGAAGAGAGAAACGACAGCGCCCGCGCAGGGATATACCAGGCGCCCGGGCTCCCGCCCTGTCTGCACGATGTATGAAGCGGTCTCGTGGCCGTTATTCCCGTGCGTCATCGAGCGAACGATCGTGTACTTATCCGCCTGCTGCGCCAGCAGCGGGAGCGTTGAACTGATCGTGATGCCGTCCACATTCGTGGGTATGATGTCCTTGATCGGCCCCGTGTAGTCATAGCCCGCATCGGGCTTGGGGTCGAACGTGTCCGTGTGCGCAGGCCCGCCCCACATCCAGATCTGAATGACCGACTTCGCCGTCGCCTCACGGGGCGCTGCATGTGCTCTCGGGCCACCACCAAAGCTGAAGGTCAATCCCGCGGCGCCGAGCAGGCCCAGCTTCAGCGCTTCGCGCCTGGTGATCGTGAGGCCAAGCTCTCCTGCGTCCATCTCCATCCCTCGCGTTCTTGCGCCCACGGCACTCAGTGCAGGTAGAGAAACTCCTTGCTGTTGATCAGCGCCCACATCAGATCTACGAGCAGGTCCTGCGGCTTCAGCCCCGCCTCGGCCGCATAGGCGGTGAGTGCCGCAAACTCCGCCTCGGTTGGTTCGCGCGAGAGCAGCGACAGGTAGACCCACCTGATGGCGCCGCCAGGGCCCTCCGAGGCCTTCGCTGCAGCCTCTCTCAGCAGCGGGCTCTTTGAGAGACGCTTCGCCACATCCATCGAATTGAGCAGGTAGAGCCGCTGCCCCTCGGTAGGCTCGTTGCTGCGCTCGGCCTCAAGGCCGGTATCGCGCGATGGGCGGCCGAACATCTCGAGGAAGGAACTCGTGATGCTGCCATCGGCAAGCTCTACAGTCGGATGATACTCCGGAATGTAGGTGAACGGTTCGGGGATGGGGCTGGAGTAGCTCTCACCACGTCCACCCAGCCAGCAGAGCGTGTCTATCAGCACCTCGGCGTCGAGCCGCCGCGGCAGATAAAAGGCGAAGAGCTTCTCCGCGGTGGGATCGTCAGAGGCGGGAATTGATGATTGCTGCCAGGTGCGGGAATTGAGGATCAGCCGGTAGAGGTGGCGCAGATCGTAGCCGCTGCCCGCCATCTCGCGTTCAAGCAGGGCCAGCAGTTCGGGGTTCACAGGCGGGTTGTCATCACGAATGTCGTCCGGCTCATGCACAATGCCGCGGCCCATCAGCCACGACCAGACGCGGTTGGCGATGCTCCGGGCGAACCAGGGGTTGTCATCGCTGATCAGCCAGTCGGCGAACGCCTGCCGCGGATCCTCGCCCGCCTCGATATGAACGCGCGTGCCATCAGGCAGCACCGCCTCGAGAGGTTCGTTGCAGGCGGGGTTGAGGTAGACGATCTCTTCCTTCCACTCCGCGGTGCCCTTGTAGGCGATGCGCGAGAAGAACGCCGCCATCTGGTCACGCTGATCCTGTGGCCATGCCTCGAGCCGCGTGCCCATGAAGGTCAGCGCGACAGCGGCGGCGAGGGACGGAGGCTCCGAGCCCTGCAGCGCCCGGTAGAAGTTGACCGGCGGCACCCGAAAGTTGCTGCCGCTTGAAGTAAGCAGGTGGCGCGCGAACTGATCGTAGGGCATGTTCTGCCCGACGGCGTCGCGTATCCAGCGATGGTAGCACTGCACGGCGTTCGGCCAGAGGTTGATGGGGAACTCCGCCTTCACGCGCAGCAGGTCGCACCACTTGAGCGTGAGGTAGTCCGCCGCCTCGTCGGAGGCCAGCAGATCATCTATCACACGCGCGCGCCTGTTCGGGTCAGCGTCGGCGAGGAACTGCTCCACCGCAACAGCGCGGGGAATGCGGCCGGTCACAGCGAGGTAGACGCGGCGAATGAAGACTTCATCAGAGCACGGCACAGCGGGGGCAATGTCTTCTGCAGCAAGTCCGGCAAGCACGAGACGGTCGATCTCGGTCTCAGGAGTGCACCAGTCGGTCTGTTCGTAGGGGAGTTTCGGCTGCGCCGCCGCAGTCAGAGCGGAGACGCTGATCATCAGGGCGATGCACGCAGCATGAGGCAGTCTCATCATGCCCCAATCCGCCCCCCGTCAGCAGGTGGATGCTGGCCGTCGATTGCATAAACGCTGCGGGAGAAAGAATGTTCATGCACGGCCACAAAATGTTCGGCCGCCCGCGCGGGATGTCATTCCACATCATCGCGCAGACGGCCTCTATTGCGCCTGCAAAGTTGTCACTCCGGCAAATCGCTTAGGCCTTCAGCGGGGTGAGCCGGGAGTGAGACGAAGCGGTGCCACCCACTACCCACACGCGCCAGCAGCGCAATATGCTGCCGGTCGAACTCCGCGAGGAAGCGGTCCCACTCCGCCGCCTGTTCCTCCGGGCGCGGCGGCTCCACGCCGAGCTTCAAACGCACCAGCAGCGGGTTACCCTGCTCCTCGAGCAGACACGGCTGCGCTCCTGCACACGACGCCCACTGCCGCAGCGCAGCGTGGTCCGTTGTCGCCATCAGCCGTCCGAACATCCCCGGGCACCTCCCTCCTGCGTACGTCATCTGGAGGCGCGACCTTCGTCAGGATGCCACTTCGGGGCTGTGCTGCACCACCGCGCCGGCCTGCGCGATCTCGCGTACTTCCTGCGCGCGCTCTACGGGCATCACGAGGATGCCGCCGGGACCGGCGGCTACTACCATCCCCTCGACGCCAAGCAGCGCTATCGCGATGCCATGCTGCTCAAGATCGTTATAGACCACGCAGCGGTGACTGTCACGTATCCGCGTGACACCATTGGTAATGTTACCGTCATCATCAACCTCGGTGATGCGGGCGTAGGCATCCCAGGAGCCGAGATCGTCCCACGGGAACTGGGCCTCCACCATCAGAACACGCTCTGCTCGCTCCATCAGCGCGTAGTCAACCGAAAGGTTGGGCAACTCCTCGAACTGCGCGCGCACGGCTTCATCATCGCGCATGCGCATTGCCGCGAGCATCTCATCCATGACCTCTGCTGCATCGGGCGCGGCCTCCGCAAGCTGCTCTCTGAACGCGCCCACGCTCCAGAAGAACATCCCCGCGTTCCACAGGAAGTTGCCACTGGCGAGGAAGCTCTCGGCGGTCTCGAGATCCGGCTTCTCTCGGAAGGAAAGCACATCCGCGGCTGCGCCATATTGCCGCCGATCCTCGTCGTTGCCAATCTGGATGTATCCGTAGCCGGTGTCGGGGCGGTGCGGGCGGATGCCGATGGTCACGAGGGCGTCGGTGCTGCGTACCGCCTCAATGGCCTGGCGGGCGGTGCGCCTGAAGCCCGCCGGATCGCCTATGTGATGATCGGCCGGCAGGATCGCGAGGACGGTGCCATCGGAGTCCGCGTCCGAAGCGGCCAGTATACTGGCAGTCGCGTAGATGATCGCGCCGAGGGTATTGCGCTTCGCCGGCTCGGCCAGCACGTTCGTGGCGTAGACGCCGCGAGTGCGCTCGACGATCAGCGGCTGCAGTGACTCGCTGGTGATGATGTAGCGATCCTCGGGCCCAATGAGCCCCTCAAGCCTGTCAACGGTCGCCTGAAGCAGCGTCTTGCGACCATCCGCCAGAGGAAGCAGTTGCTTGGGTAGATCCGGCCGCGAGATGGGCCAGAATCGTTCACCGATACCTCCGGCCATGACGACAGCGCATGTTCGGCCCTCCGTGCTCATAGATACGACCTCCTCGGAATAGTGGCCCCAACGCCGCAAACTCACCGCCTGGCCACTACGGCCGCTGTGATGAGCACGATTTCGGCTCAGCTATGACCACGGTGCAATCATCGTCCGGCTCTACATTAGCCTCCCCAAGCCTCGGCGGGATGATGAACGTATCGCCCATGCGCCCGGTGCCCATCCACTGCTGGCACCGGATCACCGCCTGGCCTGACACGATCGTCGCGACCAGCGGCCACTCCCGCGCCATGCTCCAGCACAGCTTGCCGCGCAGGAACATGCGGTGGACCGCGTAGGCGTCGGTGTCCACGAGCGTCTGACACTCGCCCCACTGGAACTCATCCGAGTCGGCGGTGATCTTCGCCGGGACCTCTTCGGGTCTCACCGACTCGATTGCCTGCTCGATCTGCAGTTCCCGGGCCTCCTCGCCGGTGCGCCCGCGGTCCTCGAGACGGAACGTGGTATCAGAGGGCTCCTGTATCTCCAGCACCAGCACGCCCGCGAGAAGAGCGTGCACGGTTCCCGCAGGAACGTGGATCACATCTCCCACGGATACGGGCACCCGGCGGAGGCACTGCTCGACAGTGCCGTCATGAGCGCGCCGGGAGAACTCGTCATGGCTGCAACCCGGTCGCAGACCGTGGTAGACGGAAGCGTCCGGCTCGGCGTCAATCACTATCCATGTCTCGGTCTTGGGCCTCGCGAGTGGAAACGATCTTCTGCAGGTCTCAGCGTCCGGATGTACCTGGATGCTGGTGTCTCGCGTGACATCAATGAACTTCACCAGCAGCGGGAATGACTTGCAGCCGGAAGTGAAGTCCTCACTGTGTTCCTGCACAACCTCATGCAGCGTCTGCCCGGCATGCACACCATTGCCGATGCGGGAGGTCCCCTCGGGAATGTCGGCGACTTCCCATGACTCTCCGATCTTCTGGTCCGCCGGCAGATGCTTGCCCAGGACCGTCCATAGCCTGCGCCCGCCCCACACCTTGGGCTTGAGTATCGGTTCAGACTTCAGTATGTGGTCGACACCTACCGCTGTCTTGATCATGTCACCACCTCCGACCCCTTCGCTAACCCCCTCCCCCGCGCTAGAGCGGGCGCACAGTAATGACTGGCTTCTTCCCCTTCTCTATGGCCTGGTTGGCGTATTCATACGCCTCCGAGTACTGCCGAGCGACAATATCCCACGACACGACATCATTGAGGTAGGTCTTCAGCTTGTTGCCAAGCTTCATGCGCAACTGCTCATCCGTCGCGAGCCGAAGCACCTGCTTTTTGAGCATCTCGCGGTTAGTGAAGAGCAGCCCGCCCTCACTCTCGAGCGTCTGCGATGTAAGCGCCTCAAGCGGCGCGGTGGTGATGTAGGGCTTGTTCATGGCGATGATGCGCGCGAGCGTCCCCGATTGCGTCTCATCCACGCTGGGCAGCACGATGAAGTCGCACACGGCCATGACTTTGTAGTAGATCTGCCCCCGCGGGATGAACTCGTAGTACTGAGCGAGACCCTTCTTCTGCAGGACCTCTACAGAGCCGCGGTAGTTCTCGTAGTCGAGTGTATGATTCGGATCGCGCATCGCGCCGGCAGCCAGCAGGTCCCAGTCCTCACCGGTCTGCTCCTCGATCTCCGCCGCAACTTCCTCCCAGATGCTGGTGAGGATGTCCCAGCGCTTATTGGACTGAATCCAGCCGACCAGTCCGACGAGGTGCGGAGCGAGATTGGGGTATTCGTTGAGCCCGATCTCCTCGCGCAATCGAGGTATCTCATCCGGCCCCCACTGCATGTCGGGCCTCGCCCCGTGCGGGACGACCATGATGTTCTGTGGCATCTGCCAGCCCGCCTGTGTGAACGTCCAGTTCATACGCCAGAGCTGGTAGTCAGCCTTCACGAGGAGCACGTCGGCCAGTTGAGCGACGCGATAGACGAAGTCCGCCTCATCAGGCGTCATGCGGCCGTGGACTGTGTGTGGCTCGACGATGGTTGGCCACGGCCTGAGGCCCTCAAGCAGGTCGAGGAAGCCCTCGTTTCTGTCCCCCACCCCGCGCTCGTCCACGTACTCGTAAAGCCCATACTCGTGCTGGATGTGAATGGCATACGGGTCGAGTTCCTCCACCACGTCTACGACCGGCCGCCACCAGTCACTGCGCGTCATGTCAATGATCGGGTAGTGCGAATTGCCGTCGGTGTGCGAGATGATGATCAGGTCCCGGTCGGGATGCGCCTTGTGGATAAATTCGCATGCCTCCTCGGCAAAGGTCCCAATGCCACAGAGACGCATCGGCCAACTGGAGATCATCACTATCGGCTGCATGATCGTCCTCCGTTCATCGCACAACTCCCGTCAAGTCGCAGAGCCGTCGGCGGCTGAGGCGGAGATCGTCCTGCGCACCAGGCCGAGCCTCGGCTGAGCAACGCGCGCTACCTGCTGGCGTACTATCAGCGTCATGACCGCCGCGATGGTCGACTCGGCACCCTGATTGCGATTGACGCCATCGAGACGCAGCCCGTCGTAGCAGGCGCCGGTTTCGCGGTCGTAGAGGCTCACTCCAAGGCTGTTGCGGCCCTCAAACCACTCCCAACACAGCAGCACGCGCTCCTCCCAGCTCCGGTCGCCGGTCACCCGGAACGCCGCCGCGGCGGCTCGTGCGAGCGATGAGGCCTCCAACGGCTGCTGGTCGAAGAGACTGGGCTCTTCGCCACGATTCGACCAGCCGTGGCAGCCTACCGGGGCGAGGTGTCCCTCGTTCGTGATCTGGTGATCGAAAAGCCACGCGAGAGCTTCTGTTGCGCAGTCAATCATGTCGGTACGGCCAAGCCGATCTCCGGCGCCAAGCAGAGCCTCCGTGAACCGCGCGTTGTCATAGGTCAGATAGTCTTCGAACCATGGCCAATCGTGGGAACTCGCGTCGGCGTAGCGCTGCAGGAGCCGTTGCGCCAGTTCCGCCTGTGCGCGGTTCACCATGCGGTCGCTTCGAAAGCGCTCGAGATAGTTGTTGGCGGCAATGAGTCCCCCCGCCCATGCGCGGGGCGAACTGAAGTCGAGCACCAGCGGCAGGGTCTGATCCAGCAGATTCGACGCCAGCCCCACCATCTGCTGGTCATCCGAGAACCTCGCCATGATACCAAGCGCCTGCACCGCCCGGCCATGCGCGTCCTCCGCCCCCTCCTCGTCAAGCCAGCGCCGGTCGTAGCTCATGAAGTTGCGGAAGCGCCTGGAGAGCGGATTGAATGCGTGATGCAGGAAGCTCACGTAGGTCGTCTGCAGATCGCGGAGGTCATCATCTTCTACGCCCGCTTCCTCCGCCTCAACCACTGTGATCAGAGCACGCGCGACGTCATCGGTGCAGTAGCCATGTCCGCGGTCTCCGACCCCGAAGCAGCCGTGCTGGAGGATGCCGGTCCCGTCGGTCAGGGTCCTGATGTGGCCCAGATTGACAGCCGGTGGCGGCGTGAGCCATCGTGCCGCGCGATCCTCACCGATCAGCCTCGGACTGGTGCGTCGCCCGCTCCTGACCTCGCTGAAGAGCTCCAGGTACTCCTGGCCCACGCGGCTCCAGACCATCTGGCGCGTGAAGTCGTAGGCGTACCGGCGCATCTCATTGCGGGTCGCATCGTCGCTGAAGACCTCCCCGACCGCCTCGCCCAGCGCCTCTGAGTCGTTGAAGGGGACCAGAACGCCGCGCCCATCCGCCAGCATCTCCTCAGCATACCAGTAGGGAGTGGAGACGACCGGTTTGCCTGCGCCAAGCGCATAGGCGAGCGTCCCGGAAGTGATCTGTGCCTCATTGATGTAGGGCGTGACGTAGGCATCGGCGGCACAGAGGTAGTCACAGAGTTCGTCTATCTCGATGAAGCGATCAACGAAGGCCACATGATCGGCTACCCCGAGCTGCTCGCTCCGTGCGATTAGTGACTCGCGATACTCCTCGCCGCACTCCCGCTTGAGCGCCGGGTGGGTGGCACCGAGCACCATGTAGAGGACGTCCGGATGGCGCTCCACCACCGATGGCAGGGCATCAATCATGTGCTCGATGCCCTTGGCAGGAGAGAGCAGGCCGAAGGTCAGCAGAAGACGTCTGCCACCTGCGCCGAGCGCGGGCTTCCAGTAGTCGCTATCTGCGAAGGGCAAGTCCGGTATGCCGTGATGGATGAAGCTGATGGACTCGCGCGGCAACCCGTAGATGTCGGTGAGGAACTCAACGGCTCGCTCGCTCATCACTACGAGGCGATCGGAAAGGTCGGCGATCTCTTCCATCACGATCTGCTGCTGCGGTGAAGGGTCCTGCAGCACAGTATGAAGCGTCGTCACCACGGGCATGTTGAGCCGGCGCAGCATGGCGGTAATGTGGCGCCCTGCTTCGCCGCCGAAGATGCCGTACTCATGCTGCAGGCACACTAGGTCAACCTGCCGCATGTTGAGCATCTCGGCCGCGGTGATATAATCCGACCGGTCCTCATCCGACAACTCCAGCCACACCTCGGAGGGGTAGTCGTAGCCCTCCTCCCGATCGTTCATCGCCAATACCATACTGCGACCGGTAGCGTGTGTGGCGACTGCGTTGCGGAGATCCGTCGTGAATGTGGCAATGCCGCATTGCCGCGGCAGGTAATTGCCCACAAATGCAATCGTGTTTAGCTGCTCTTTCATCCCCAGATCCCATTCCTCCCGGAGCATCAATGCACGATTCGGCGCCCCCCATCGCGTGCGCTATTATCCTACCTGATCGCCAACGAAGCGGGAATGGGGGTATGTCCGTATTCGCCCTGGGGGGAAACATGGAGTGAGGCATGATTCGCCGCTTCTTCCGCTCATACGCGTAAGCGTGGGAACGCGGGCAGGTGAGGGCCGACTTCTGAGGAAATCTTTAGGGCGGGGATGATTCACCATGCAGGATTGCTGCCTGAAGGTCAGGCCGGAGGATCCAGATGAAGATTCCGGGGTCGTACATCGCCGCAGTGGCCGTCGGACTCATCGCCTCATCGGGACTCACCGCAGCCGATGACCTCGTCCTCTCGGGCTGGGGTCTCGATGCGAAGAACATGGAGACGTTTCTGGAGCAGGCGGCCGACGTCGGCTTCGATGCGCTGATCACCGGCTCCACCGATCCAGAGTTCCTCGCTCAGGCCGTTGAGGCCGCCGCGAAGCACAACATCTCCATCCTCGCCTACATCTCCCCCATGGGCCATATACAGAGGGCGTGGCGCGAGGCTTACCCGGACGTCCCGATCCCGTGGCAGGTCATGAACGATGACGAGGAGGCCGCCTTCAACTTCATCAGCGCCGGCGACAACAGCTACATTATCCCCTATCAGTGGGGCGGCGAGGCGATCATGACCAACGAGGTCCTGACCAACCGCGCCATCTGCTTCAGCAGCGACGCGGCCAGAGACCTGTTCAAGCCAATGATAGACAACATCGCCTCGGTGCCGGGAGTTGACGCGCTGGGTTTCGACGGCTTCGGCTACCAGAATTACCGCCGCTGCTACTGCGAGGAGTGCCAGAAGAGGTTGGCCGATTACATGGCCGCCCACCCGGACATGCCCGAGGAAGAGGCGTCAGTCAACTACTTCCGGGATGCCCTGGTTGGCTACATCAACCACCTCGCCGGCTACGCGAGATCAAAGCGCGCGAACATCAAGACCAGTATCCACATCTGGCCGGTCTTCATGCCCGAACCACTCTACGGCAACCGGCTGGACATTGACTACTGCGGCCAGACCGCGGCCTGGTATACGCTCTGGCCGGAAGAGAAGATCGCCGAGTATAGCCGGATCATCGTGCAGGACGCGAACAATTACTACCCCCGACAGCAGGGCGTTGGCATGATCGGCTACTACGATCGCCCCGGCGAGTTCCCGGTGAAGGATGCCGAGCGCGTGGATATGGAGCTTCGCACGATGATTGAGAACGGCTGCCGGCGGATCCAGGTCTGCAGCAGCATACACGTGGTCAACAGCCCTGAGATTGCAGAGGTCTTCAGGAGGTACTTCAAGTAATGGACGGCCAGGCTCCCATCACCCCTAACGCATTCGAAGGCTCGGATGTCGCGCGCATCAATCAGGCAATCGCCATCGGCGCCCGCAGCGGCAGGCGGGTCATCATCCCGCGCTGCAACGTCACCCACTATGGCGACAGGGACATCTGGCTGCTCGACTCGGCGATACTGCTGCACAGCAACACGCTGCTCGAGCTTGAGAACTGCCACATAAAGCTGGCCGACCGCTGCCGTGACAACATCATGCGCAGCGCCAACTGCGGCATGGGCATCGAGACGATCGAAGCGATGCACAACGTGCATATCTACGGCACCGGGAGCGTGCTGCTGGAGGGCGCGGATCGCCCGCGCGCGACCGGGGATGGCCGTAAAGTCCTCGGCGAACGCACCTTCGGCACAGACGCCGGTGTCGAGCATGAGAGCCAGACCGGCGACTGGCGCAACATCGGCATCCTGATGGCCTTCGTCGAGGACTTCAGCATCAGCAACATCTCGATGAAGGACTCGCACGCGTGGGCTATCTCGCTGGAACGTTGCGCCCATGGAGTGCTGCGCGACCTTGACTTCGCGTCCAGCGGCAGGAAGATGATCGATGGCGAGGAGCGTGTCCTCCTGAACCAGGACGGCATTGACCTGCGCCTCGGCTGCCATGACATTGCAATCGAGAACATCACCGGCTACAGCGGCGATGATCTGATCGCCCTGACCGCCATCTGCAACCCCGACAGCGCGGCGGGCAAACTGCACTCGACGATGGTCAGCGGCTCACGCGACCGGGGCGATCATCAGGATGACATCAGGCACGTGACGATCCGCAATGTGCGCGGCTACTGCCGGGGCGGGCATCACATCGTGCGCCTGCTCAACAGCTCCGGGGCGCAGATGTATGACATCACGCTCGACGGCCTGATAGACACTTCGCCGGGCGACATGCGCTGCCGCGCGGCGGTGAAGATCGGCGACCACAACTACGGCAGCGGCGTGGCGCCTGTCGGAGATACGCGCCGAATCATCATCAACAACGTGATCAGCCGAAGCGAACACACCATCATGCTCGGCGGCTCTCTCTGCGACTCGATCATCAGCAACGTCATCCGCCACGACATCGCCGGTGATCCAGTGACCTACGTGGCTGGCGAGGAGTACGTGCGCGACGTGATCTTCAGTAATCTGCAGGTGGCCTCGGAGTGCTCCGGCTGAGGAGATGACGCGCGTCAGAGCACATCATCAGCGTCATGGACCTGGCTCGATGGCACTTGCTCCGATGAGGCCGCGGGGACGCTACGGTCGAAGTTCATCACCGCCGGGGCTACCGTGCCGCCTGAGATGATGAAGTTCATCGCCTCATCCACCGTCCATGAGGTCGAGGTGATCCGCTCCACCGGCACTATCTCCAGATATCCGGAGGTGGGGTTGGGGGTGGTGGGTACGTAGACCGCCGCAAGTTTTCGCCCGGTATCGGCGTCCACGAAGGTTCGCGTCACTAGCCCCACAGTCTTCATCTCCGACGAGGGGAAGTCGATCAACACCACTCGCTGCACCCCATCCGGCCGCGCCTGAAGCGAGTTCAGCAGTTGCTTCACCCCGCCGTAGACCATCTTCACCACCGGGATCCGTTCAACCAGGCTGTCAAACCAAGTCAGCAGGCGCTGGCCGGCCACGCGGGTTGTGAGCCACCCGAGCGAAGCGAGTCCCGCGATCATCAGGGTAACCGCCAGCAGTGACTGGAACCACGGCTGTTCGAGCCAGCGGGCCATCCCCGGTGCATGAGGCGCAATCTGCAGGGCCAGTTCATGCACAACCGGCGCCCCCCGACTGCTCAGCAGGCGGAAGAGGAACTCGATCAGCAGCCATGTGACCCATATCGGTATGATGGCGATAATTCCGGCAACCAAATAAGTTCGGAAGAGCAGCAGAATCGCACGGGGGATGCGACGGAGCTTTTTACGCATTGAGCCAGAGGCCACCTTATGTGCTGAATGATGCCGCATTCGATGGGGCGGCGAACATGGGGTGAATGACCTTTCCATTGTCGCGTCTAACGCTACTTTCGTCAAGCCTTTCCTGGCGCAGGAGGAACCCGCAGCCCGCGGGCGAAGGTCCGACCATCCAGGCAAAGGAGGCCTCTACATGCGGATCAATGTCGGCGTCAGCACAATGTTGTGCCTGCTGGTAGCGACGGTCCACTTGAACGCACAACCGGCGGTTGACATCGTTACCGACGGCAGGGCGGCAGCGACCATCGTGATCGCTGATGACGCTCCGGAGCAGGTGCGTAGCGCGGCGGAACTGCTTGCGCGCTACGTGGAGCAATCCACCGGCGCCGCTCTTCCGATCGCGCAGACTGCCCCGGCGCATGGGATTGCGATCTACGTCGGCACAGCGCCCACGGGCGTGGACTTTGACCTGGCGGGCCTCGATGACGATGGCTTCGACATACTCTTCCCGGACGCATCCACCATCGTCATCATCGGCCCCAACCCCTGGGGCACTGAGTTCGGCGTATACGACTTTCTCGAACGCTACGTAGGCGTTCGCTGGGTGATGCCGGGGCCTGATGGCACCCATGTGCCCTCTGCACGCAGCATCAGCGTCCCCGCCGAAGCGGTGCGCTCGCAGCCCGCGTTCTTCTCCCGCCAGTTCAGCGGCCTGCGCGGCAGCCAGGTCGAGTGGGCACGGCGCAATCGCATGCACGGCCGCGTGCAGTTCCACCACAACCTCCGCGAGCTTTTCAACTGGGAGACCTACCCGCAAACTCACCCGCATTTCTTCCCGCTGAGAGACGGCGTGCGCTTCGTGCCTACACAGCGCGAGGGCTGGCAGCCCTGCTTCACGGCGGAGGGCAGCGTCGAGGAGGCCATCCGCGTAATCTCCGCCTACTTCGACGAGGACCCGTCGCGCACGTCCTACTCGCTGGGCATCAATGACAACCGCAACTTCTGCCAGTGCGAGAACTGCATGGCGAAGGTGGGCACTGAGAACAACTTCCTCGGCTACCCGGACTACTCCGACCTCTACTACGAGTGGTGCAACAAGGTGGTTGAGGGCGTGCTCGAGCAGCATCCGGACAAGTGGTTCGGGCTGCTGGCCTACCACTACGTCGGCGCCCCTCCGCGCGACATCGAGGTGAACCCGCGCATCATCCCCTACATGACCTACGACCGGATGAAGTGGATCCACCCCGAGTTGCGCGCCGATGGTGAGATGGCCACCCGCGATTGGGCGAGCAAGAGCCCGACGGTGGGCTGGTACGACTACATCTACGGGCGCCCCTATCAGCTTCCGCGCGTGTGGTTCCACCACATGGCCGACTACTACCGCTTCGGCCATGCGAACCAGGTGCGCGCGCTCTACGCCGAGGCCTACCCCAACTGGGGCGAGGGACCGAAGCTCTACGTGTCACTCAAGCTGCAGTGGGACCCGAATCTTGATGTAGACGCGCTGCTGGAAGACTGGTACGTCGCCTGCGCGGGCGAAGAAGCCGCACCGCTGCTTGCGCAGTACTACGCGCACTGGGAGGATTTCTGGACGCGACGGATCCTCGACAGCCCGTGGTTCACGCTCGCGGGGCAGTATCTGCCGCACAAGCGCGACCCGAGCTACCTGCTGCTGCCGACCGAGGAGGAACTTGCGCAGTGCCGGACGCTGCTCGAGGGCGCACTTGAGGCAACCGCTACCGATGACCAGCGCGCTCGCGTACAGGTGCTCCTCGATGGCTTCGACTTCTATGAGGCCTCTGCGCTCTGCTATCAGGCCGGAGCCGGTCCGCACGAGGTGCTAACGACCGAGGCGGAGGCACTTGCGAAACTTGCGCGCACCGAGCGGGCCTTCGAGATGGCCACCCGGCGCGACCACATGCTGAACGAGGTTCTTCCGAATCACCCGGTCCTGCACAACGTGGCGGAGACCCCGCTGTTCCCGAGTGATCGCGGACTGATGGAAGCGCTGCTGTGCGTGCTGGACTTCGCGGCACGCGAGGGCGGCACTGTCGCCGAGAGGGTGCGGGCGCTGGAGCAGCAGTATCAGGGCACCGAGATCGCGGACACCATCCGGGCGGTGCTGCTGGTTCATGACGAGCCCGATCGTCTCGTCGAGTGCATCGTGAACGGGAGCTTCGAAGAGACAGGTGCAGCGGAGGCGGATGTGCCGGCGGGCCTTGACTGGACGGCCGAAGACGCTCCCCCATCGTGGAGCAAGTGGATACGCCCGGCGACGACCGCACAGATCATCTGGACCGCCGAGGATGCCCACGAGGGCCGGCGCAGCGTGAAGATCACGGGCGCGACGGCCTGCTCGCTCCTCCAGCGCGTGCAGGTGCAGCCGGGCGAGCACTACATGGTGTCGGTGCAGATGCGGGCCCACATTGGGCCGACTACGGTCACGCGCCTCTCCGTGCAGTGGCAGGATGCCACCGGAGCCTGGCATGATGCCCCGGCGGTGCTGGTGCCACTTGAGGCCGGAGAGACCGACGGATGGGTGCGGCGCACCGCGTTCTTTAAGGTGCCCGAGGGCGTTGCCCGCGCGGTGCTGGGGCTGGGCGCTCAGAACCAGGGCCCAGATGACTACGCGTGCTTCGACAACGTAAGTATGAAGCGCATCACGCTGGACTGACCTCCGCCCTCAGCCATCGGACGGGGGAGCGCGTCACTCCCCCGTCCGCTCAAGCTGGATGTCACCGAACCACGCGTAGCCCTCTCGCCCTGAGGCGAGGGATGCGCCGACGTGGAGCGTGACCACCGCGCGCTGCGGAGCACGGAACTTGATGCTCCACTGCTGCCAGCCATCATCGCCACGAGCGGTGGCGCTGCAGGCCTGCACCTCAAAGATCGAGGTGTTCGCTACCTCGGCATCTCCCCCATCGCGGGGCACGGGGAAGATCAGCGAATTGTAGCGACCATCAAGTGGCGCCACGAATAGCCGCACTGATCCCGCCGCGACGTTGTCATCTGTGCGCACCCACCCGCTCAACTGATATTCTCCCGGTTCCACCTGGAAGCGCGCCGAGTCCATGGTGATGCTGCGGCCGTAGGTGTGATCGCGCGTCAGATGGAAGCGGATGGAAGGCGCGGCAGATCGGAACACTTCGCTGTCGAGCGCCGCCAGTTCCTGACGGCTGTCCTGCCAGGTGTCATGATGCGCCAGCGACTTGCCCGGGAATGGCCGCCAGTGCTCCCAGTAGTCGGCGGAGAGGCTGAAGTCGCCATTGAGCAGCGTCGGGGCCGCCGCGCGCCACAGCAGATCGCGAGCCTCGTCAATAAGCTGCTGCTCCGTCACGCCATCAGGCACAGCGGCGAGTGCAGCCGATGCCAGCACAGCCTGCGGCGAGGAGACTGCGCGCCCTTCGATGGCCCCCGCATAGAGCGTCCTCAGCGCAAGCTCCGCCCATGACTGGTCGCCGGTCAGCTTCGCGTAGCCCATCAGGACCGGGTAGAGCACGTTGCCGCGATGACGCGCGAAGTCAGCGGCGACAATCGGCATGCCCTCCTCCGGAGAAACGCCGGGCCACAGTTGCTCGAGGTCGAGGCGGTAGAGGCCCATGTCCATCGTCACCGGCACCTCGCGATGGGCGTGACCCAGGACTGCCTCCTCTCCGCTCTCCTGGTGCATCTTGAGCAGCGCGGTGCAGCCGTACCAGCCGTGATAGGGCACCAGCGAGTCGCGCGCCCCGAAGACCGTCTGGTAGGTCGCCTCGGGCCGCTGCCGGAGCAGTTCGCCGGAGTACTCAAGCTGCCCGAGGAAGCGCTCGAGATACCGCGGGTCGGCGGTCAACTGGTAGATGTCCGTCAGGTTGATCAGGAAGCGGCCGAGGGTGCGGTTGCCGGTGTCAAAGTCGCCCTTCGCAAGCATGTGCTCGCCCACTCGCAGCGAGACCTCGAGGCTGCGCCGCGATCCCGTGAGCAGGTAATGCGCGAAGAGCCCCTGCGGCCATGCGTGGCTGAAGGACTGCCCGCCCATCACGTGGTTGGGGTTGTGCGTGATACAGCCGCCACCAACCTGGTCAATGTCCATGTCCCGGTAGTGAGCGGCGCTGATGAGCCCCTGGCGCAGGATCTGCGGGTCACCGTTGCGCAGGCCCATCAGCAGCGTGGAGAAGTCGCTGTATGACTCGAGGTTCGCCCAGCCGCCATCGCCATGGTGGTCGCCGAAGTTGAAGAGACCGTAGCAGTTGCGCGCCTCGATCTGATCCGCCGACAACCGACCGAGGCGCTCGTGCGAGGTCAGTCGCTCTTCCATGAACGGGAAGCGCTCGGGATCGCTCTGATAGACCGGTACGAGCAGATTGACGCCCGCGAACCACTCCGGAGTAGTCATCGCTACCGGCGGCTGGCCAATCGCTTCGACGAGGCCGTCACGCGCCTCAGCGGTCATGTCAGTGCTCGTGCGCAGCAGGGTGAAGTCGCGCGTGATGGACATCCCGCGCGAGAACTCCAGCGCCATGACAGGGTTCGCGGGCCACATGTACGCACGGAGCCGGCCCGTCCTGTCGGCGCTGAGCATCGTGGGATGCTGCTGCCAGCCATGCCGGGTGTGCAGCAGCCAGCCGCCATCAGGCCGCTCCAGCGTCAGCCACGTCTCCGCCCGCTCATCCGCGCGCTTCTCAGTAATGCGCCCGTCCACTACCTCGGCGCGCACAAACTGCCCGGCTCGCTCATCGCGATACTGCAGCACCGACACCTCACCGGGCGCTTCACTGAGCTTCCACGGCAGGCGCACCTGTGCAGGCGCGGCGCCATCGGGGGTGGCAGTCTCCCACCACAGTTCGCGCAAGGCCACAGAATCGCTGTCGCGCGTGTTCACCAGCGTAAGCTCAAGCTGCGCGCCAGGCTGATTGCGCCACAGATGCAGGCGCGCGATGAACATCAGCAGAGGTCGGCCATCCTCGGAGGTCAGCAGGCCCCGGCGGGCGATTGAGACGCGCAACGGCCCCTCGTTCTCCACCTCCGTCACGATCTCCGGCGCATTGAGCGACGAGTACCGCACACCGGCCATGTCCACCGCATGCAGCGACGCGGCCGACAGCAGCGTCTCACCTCCGGCGGCGTCCGCGATCCGCTCCCAGATCTCGCCGCCATCGGGGTCCACCTCGACGATCAGCCCCCCGACCTCGGCGCGCCACAGATCATCGCGGCGCAGCAGGGAGCCCGCAGTTGAGCCTGCCTCTCCCTCGCCCGCGGGATCGTAGCGAAGGACGAAGTCATTGTCACCGGGCTGCAGATCGGCCTCGAAGTGCAGCCCCAGCGACTGCAGGCTGCCGTCGGTGTACCACTGCGAGATGACGTCGCTCTGCACGGGCTCGGAGCCGTCGGCATGGACGAGACTAAGACTGCCGCGGCCGTTCCAGAGCCCCGCGGGCATCGGCACTGCGAGCGAGACAGGCGCCGCGCTGGCGGGTGCATCTGCGAAATGATGCACGAGCAGCGGGATCTCACCGGCGGTCTGCCCGGCCACGGCCCGCACGGGCTGGTGGGCGGGCATCTCCGGCACGGTCAGCAGCGGTGCATCGTCATGCGCGGGCGCAGCGTCACGTGAACTCTGAATGTAGCGCATTGCCCCGTCGCCAGGCTCCCACTGCAGGGCATCAACCCAGATGGTCGCCTCCTCCAGCGGCGCCACCTCGAAGTTCATCGGACCCTGCATGGCGCCGCCGGAGCGGCGGATCCTCTCATGCAGGTTGGCTACCTTCAGTTCATAGCGCTGCCATTCACGCCCGATCATCACCGGCTCAGTGCGCACCTCCTGCGCGAGCGTGAGATAGCTGCCCGCCCGAAGCTCGCAGGGCACATTGTCGCGGTCGGCCCTGAGGTATGCCGAGAAGGTCCATGCGTCGGCGCGGGGATAGCGCATCCAGACCTCCGCCGGGATCTGCAGCGGCCTGCTGCCATCGCCACGAAGACAGCGGTCGCCGTCAAACGCGCCTTCGCTCACAAGCTCCCATCCGAAGTCCTCAGCGACCACGTATTCCACGTCGCCCATGCGATGCCAGGCGAAGATGTCGGCGACAGACTCGCCCCGCTCGAAGCTGCTGTTGCGGAGGTAGTTCTCCCCGACGAGCATCTCCGTGAGATCCAGCGCCCGATCATATATGCGCACGTCGCGCATCTCACCCTCGAAGTGCGACGTGGCGCCTCGGAATCCGATCTCGATCGGCGTCTCCTCCGGAACCATCAGCGGCTGCTTCAGCGTACCGGAGGAGACCATCTTCCCATCGCAAACCAGGCGCGCGGTCTGTCCGTCAAAGACCAAGAGCACGTGATGCCACTGCCCCCGCGTCAGGAGCCCCTGTTCGGACTCAAGTGTCGTGTAGCCCTCCGGATAAGGTGTCTCGTCTATCATCACTACGCGCAGGCCGGTGTGCGGCTCCTTCTGCGAGAGCGACAGATACCACGCCCCCGACCGAGAGTTCTTGTACTGCGCCATGATGCCGGCCATCTCGGAAAAGCCCTCCGGGCGTATCCATGCGGACACGGTGAAGCCGTCAGCAGGCGAGTATTCGACCTGCGCGTCATCGAGCGCGGTCGCCTCAGTGCCATCAAAATGATGAGGCTGATCGTCTTCGGCGTTGAGCCAACCGGCAACGAAATCGTCCGGCATCACCGGAGCTTGAGCGGATACCACGGCAACCGAGAGAAGTGACAGACTGATGATAGCTACGACCGTCCTTGTCATCTTGGCGCGACCTCCCCGGTCAGTTACTACATGAACGCATCAAATCTCAGTTGTGCGTCTCACACTCTGCCGCGCCAGCCTGTGCCTTCACACGCGCCTTCGGATGCACGTTGCTCATCTGCGTCAGTTCCGTCCATGCCTCCAGCGCGGCGGCACGGTCGCCGGCAGCCTGCAGCGTCTGTGCCAGCCGCATCTGCACCACCGGCCGCGCCCATCCCGGCAGCGGCCCGTTCAGCAGATACTCGTAGATCGCGCGGGCTTCGTTCGGCTGATCGTCACGCTCGTAGCTCTCCCCCAGGCGCAGGCGTAGTGACAGCGCGATTGGCTTATCCGGTTGCGTCAGCCCGACCGCATCCAGCAGCAACTCCCGCGCATCGGCGCTCTGCCCGGCCTCATCCCGCTCCAGTGCCGCGCTGACCAGTTCGCGCAGGCGAGCGTGACGGCGCCTGTCGCGTGTAGACTGCAGCAGCGCCTCCCACCGCTCCGCCGGCGGAATGCCGGCCACCAGCAGAAAGCCCTCTCGGCCGGCGCTGACGCGGATCGCGATCACGTTCGTCCCCTCGCGCAGATTCGCCTCGAAGGTATGCGCGCCGACGGAGAAATCCTGGCCGGCGTTCCCGGACTCCAGCGTGTCATATACCGGCTCTCCGTTCACCCACCATGCCATCCACCAGTCGGCGGCGGCGCCGATCGGGACCGTCATGGCGCGCGCAGCCTCGATCTCCGCAAACAGATACACAGTATCCTGCCGCTGATGGCCGCCGAGAAGTGCCGACAGATCAAGCCGATTGCCATCGAATGTCACCTGCTGGCCAATGTGTTCCTGCTGGCCCAGCCGCAGGCGCTCGGGGACCTCACGCAGTTGCGCTGCGTCCGGCGCGGTATGCTCCCACGGCACCGGCCCGAAGAGCATCCACCGCTCGGGCCACGTCACCGCCTCCACCTGCTCCTGAGCAGCCACCGAGAGGCAGAGGCTCAGCAGCACCAGCGGCGTCAGCATCACGATGTAGCGGCCACGCATATCTCTACCTCCACGCCTCGTGCACGGAAAGCCCCTCGATCTCGATCTCCTCGTCGGGGATGTTCAGGTTCACCAGCGGCGGCCTGCCATCGGCCGAACGCACCTCCAGCGCGATGTTCCTCAGCACCACGTCCTCGGCATGCCGCAGGAAGAGGCCCCAGGCGGGGAGCGCGCCGAACATCCGCGCGGACGGGTATGCGTCAAGGCGCTCGGGCACCTCGATCAGCGCCTCATCCTCCGTCCCGCCGCCGGGATGTGAGAGACTGAAGTCCTCCACCAGCACGCCCCGGATCGGCTTGTCGGGCAGCCCGGAGATGAAGCTCGGCTCGACCGGGCGCACCGTCAACTGATGCGCCCACTCGGCATTCTCCACCCCATGCGCAAGCAGCACCTCCCGCCATGGCACCGCATTGAGCGTCACCTCCACATCGCGCACCGTCACGTCCTCCAGCACCCCGGGCACCAGCGCCTCGCCCTCGGCGAAGTAGTTGGGCCGCAGGCGAGCGCCGAGCCTCAGACCGAGCGCACAGCGCGCCGCCTCTCCCCGGACGTTTGAGACGTGCACTCCGCGCGTCTCCGAGCCATCAACCGTGTACAGCCCCAGCGTCGTCCCGCCGAAGGCCTGCAGGCCGTCGCAGACCATGTTGTCAAAGACGCTGCGGGTCTCGGTGCCGAGTTTGTAGCCGCTGGCGTAGGCGTAGACGATGTTGTTCAGCGCGCGGATGTTGCGGTTCACCTCGGCGGCGCGGGTGCTCTTGATGACGATGCAGTCGTCGTCGGAGGCGACGACGCAGCCCTCGATCAGCACCTCCTCGCAGCCGGTGAAGTCGAGGCCATCGTTGTTGCGGCCCGGGCGGACGGAGTTGAGGCGAATGTTCCGCAGAGTGAGGCCGATGACGCGGATGTAGTGCTGCGTCCATGAACCGGAGTTGGTGGTAGCTATGCCCTCGATCGTCACGTTGTTGCAGTTCTGCATGCGGATGATGTTGTGACGCCAGCCGCGGCTGCCGCAGAACTCGCCATGCGCGTCGAGCGTTCCCGCGCCGGTGATGGCGATGTTCTCCGCATCCTGCGCGGAGATGAGCGCGCCGGGTGAGTAGTGAGCGCGGTTGGTGCTGCCGAGGATCGTCGCTCCGGCGGTGAGGTGCAGGCGCACGCCGCTCTTGAGGTCCAGTGTGCCGGTGCGGTAGACGCCCTCAGGCACAAGCACCACGCCCCCGCCGACCTCATGCGCGGCGTCAATGGCCGCCTGCAGCGCCGCCTGGTCGAGGTGCGCGCCATCGCCCACCGCCCCATGGTCGCGGACATCGATCACTCCCGCACCTGAAGGCTCAGGGAACTGTGCCTCCACTGCCGGGGAGGGCGGCCGTGGACCGACCACCGGCTCGCGGGCAGCCAGTTCCTCGCGATCGGCGGCGGGAGACCCGGCGGCGATCGGCGCCTCGCGATCCTGGCG